>Ga0209952_1000165_pt1 | contig 221668 bp, 206 predicted proteins | sample ThiBiot_750_biof_2_FD_183951 | JGI IMG/M metagenome (GOLD analysis project Ga0209952, IMG submission 183951) | Wastewater bioreactor microbial communities from Cape Town, South Africa - Thiocy_cont_750_biof (SPAdes) | ecosystem: Engineered > Bioreactor > Thiocyanate-remediating >...
CCGCCCGCGCTGCTCCGCCCACCTCCGCCTGCGGCTCCGGTGCGCGGAGCAGCGCGAACCATCCCTATCATCAGAAGGGGTCCCTTTTGGACGCCGATCCGGGGTCCCTTTTGCGTGCCGATTGACACCGAGGCGAGGGTGGCGAGCAGGTAGAGCCCGCCGATATCGCCAGCGGTCAGCCCAAACGCGGCTGAGAACGAAGCGATGAACAGGCCGATGCACAGTGTCTGGCCCGGTGCCGAAAAGAAGGTGTGCATGGCGCCGAAGACAAGAACCCGAGCATTGTCTCGGGCGAAGGCAAAGGTGCCACTGCCGGACTGGCTGAGTGCTGACATGCCGCCATCAGCCCTCAGCGGAACAGCACCACCGGGACCTTACAGGAACGGATCATCTCGGTGGTGGTGGAGCCGATCACCAGGCTGCGGATGCGGGAATGGCCATAGGCGCCCATCACCAGCAGATCGATGCCGTCGGCCTCCACGCGCCGGGAAATGGCCGCGTCGGCCGGACCAGAGACGATATCGGCCTGCACCGCGTAGCCGGTCGAGCGCAGCACGGAGGCGGCATCGTCCAGACGCTTGCGTGTTTCGGGCGTGTCCGGGTCCGCGCTCAGCAACCGGCAGTCCAGCCCATCGAAGATCGGGCTTCTGGCGACATAATCCACCGCCTTCATGGCGCTGGTGCCGCCGTCAAAGGCAATCAGGAACCGGGTGATCGGCCGAAAGGCGCGAGATGCCACCAACACTGGCTTGTGGCTGGCGCGCACCACTCGCTCGAGGTTGGAGCCGAGATGCAGCTTGGCGAAATCGGCCGCCTCGCCGCGCTTGCCGATCACGATCAGGTCGGCACCGGCTTCGAATTCCTGAACCGTCTCTATCACGTCGCCATGGCGCAACTTGGTGGCCACATCGGACACGCCGGCGGCCGTCAGGCGGGTCTTGGCTTCGTCCAACAACAGTCGGCCGCGCCGCAGGGCGAGTTTGGATTTCTGCTCGTCTAGGCTGGCCAGTTCAGCCAGCAGCGTGTCGCGAACTTCGGCATCCAGCGTGCCGCTGAAATCGGTGGAGGCCATCGCCACGTCGCGCCGGCCTAGCACATGCAGCACATCGACCGACGCCCCGATGCGCTGTGCCGCCCAGGCCGCGTGGTCGCAGACGCTCTGCGCGTATATCGAACCGTCGATCAGCGCCATCAGCTTGGTCATGGTCCATTCCCCCCTCAATGCCCCGCCAGCCGTTCCAGCGCGCCGGGCTTGTCGTGAATCGCGAGTCTGTCGACGATTGTCTCGCTCGCTTCATTCAGGCCGATGATCTCGACCGCCGCACCCTCGCGGCGAAACTTGAGCACCACGGTGTCGAGCGCCGCGACGCTGGAGATGTCCCAGATATGCGCATGGGACACATCGATCGTCACCTTCTCCAACACCTCCTTGAAATCAAACGCAGCCACGAAATCCTCCACCGAGGCAAAAAACACCTGGCCGACGACAACATAGGTCCGCGCCGTGCCGTCCTCGGATAGCGTCGAGGTGACGCGGAAGATCTGCGCGATTTTCCAGGCGAAGAAGATGCCCGACAACAGCACGCCGACCAGCACTCCCATCGCCAGGTTGTGGCTGGCCACAACGACGATGACGGTGGACAGCATCACCACCGAGGAACTGCGCGGATGGGTCCGGAGGTTGGCGATCGACCGCCAGCTGAATGTGCCGATCGAAACCATGATCATGATGGCGACCAGCGCGGCCATGGGAATCTGCTTCACCCACTGGCCGAGCACCACGCACAGGATCAGCAGGAACACGCCGGCGCACAGTGTGGACAGGCGCCCCCGCCCGCCCGACTTCACATTGATGACGGACTGGCCGATCATCGCGCAGCCGGCCATGCCGCCGATGAACCCGGTGCAGAAATTGGCCACGCCCTGGCCCACGCATTCGCGGTTCTTGTCGCTCGGCGTATCCGTCAGCTCGTCGACGATGGAGGCGGTCATCAGCGATTCGAGCAATCCGACCGCGGCAACCGCGGCTGCATAGGGCAGAATGATCTGCAGCGTTTCCAGGGTCAGAGGTATTTGCGGCAACAGGAACACCGGCAGGGTGTCGGGTAACTGCCCCATGTCGCCGACGGTGCGGATATCCATCTTCAACGCCAGTGAGATCGCGGTCAGCACGATGATGCAGATCAGCGGCGAGGGCACCACCTTGGTTAGCCGCGGGAACAGATAGATGATGGCCAACCCACCGGCGACCATCACATAGGTCAGCCATGGCACCCCGACCAGTTCCGGCAGCTGCGCCATGAAGATCAGGATGGCCAGGGCATTGACGAAGCCGGTGATCACTGAACGCGAAACGAAGCGCATGACGTAGCCGAGCCGCAGCAATCCCGCCGCGACCTGGAGCAGCCCGGCCAGGATCGTGGTGGCCAGCAGGTATTGCAGCCCATGATCGCGCACCAGGGTGACCATCAGCACCGCGGTGGCCGCTGTCGCCGCCGAAATCATGCCCGGCCGGCCGCCGGCGAAGGCGCTAATCGTCGCGATGGAGAACGAGGCGTACAGGCCCACCTTCGGGTCCACCCCGGCGATAATCGAAAAGGCGATCGCCTCTGGGATCAGGGCCAGGGCAACCACGATCCCGGCCAGAACATCGCCACGGATGTTGCCGAACCATTCGGTGCGTATTCTGGAGAGGGACATATTGATCCTGTATCGACAGGCACGTTTGTCCCCATAGTGCGAGACAAGGCCAGCGTCATAACAACAAATATAAAGGGAACGGGACTGCAGTAGAAATCCATCCAAAAACCGCCTGCAGCATTCCCTTCAGCCTATTCGTATCGAACGACATAGGCGGGCGAAGAGTCTGGGAGCTGCAGGAAGGTCTACATTGGACTGGCTGGTCTCCGAAGGGTGGCCTACGACATGCTGCATCGCAACATTACGTGTTTAATGCCCTATCTTGGAGAAAGCAAGCCCACACGCGCCGCTAGGCTTTCGGCGCAGAGGCAGTGGTCACGCTGGGTGATGCCTATCGTACCCATCGAGTCGGCGACGGTTCTCAGAACCGGGGCGGCATCCACAAGAGCATGTTGGATTCGATCTCCGACTGCTACCCCGAATGGCGTGGAACGGTTCAAAGCAGGGCCGAGAGTGGAGACTCGTTTGGCTGGGTTCCCTCTCCCCAGCCACGCATATGGCCGTCGGCCAGGTTATGTCGCTTTTCTGGAAATTGTGGGGCGGTGTCGGGGGTTACCGATGAGGGTCGGGTCTCTTGCTGGCGGTGATGCGCGACTGGCGGCACTGTAGGGCCAGGTTTTAGCCCCGGTCTCTGTCGTCGATTTTCCAATATCCGAAAGTGACCGGGCCCGGGAGCCGGAGACTGGTTTGCTTTTGTGAGAGACCGGTTCGCACTGGCGCGCAGTAGGCAATTGCGTGCCAATCGATGGGCGCGCGTTTTGACGATATCGGCTCGATGACGAGGCGATTTGTCCGAGTGCGGTGATGTGTTTGGCCGGAGAGCTTTCAGCCGATCGATGGGACCCGACGGTAGTCTGGGTTAGACGAAGGCGCGCGCCATCGGAATATACGTGATGTCCATCGCCCAGACCTGGTTCGGCCGATCCACCACCAGCTTCCGCAGGTTGTGGCCCGGCGCGGGTTTGGACGTGTTCGGCCGGCGATACAGCGCCTCAATCCCCATCCGCCGCATCAGCGTCGCCACCGCCACGCGGCCGATCACCACGCCCTCGGCGCGCAGAAGATCGCGCAGCATCCGGCTGCCCGCGAAGGGGTGCTCCAAATGCAGCGCATCGATCCGGTGCATGATCGCCAGCCGCGCCGGCGGCACCGGGCGAGGAAGATAATAGACGCTGCTCCGGCTCAGCCGCAGCAGCCCAGCCTGTCATTCGGCGCGGGGTTCCCGCGCCGATCGGCGCGCCAACTCATTGATATGTCCGCATATAGCCGGGTCGCTTCATGATGCGGATTAACACCCTTGCAGCGGGATGGGAGATTGGCTGCCGTTGGGCGGGCACCCTGCTCGCCAAGGCGGGTGATTGCGGCGTAACTGAGAGTCATGGATGCGGTTGCTCCAACCCGGAATGGCCGCAGCAGTTGCTTTCAGAGTGCTGGCGCATAGGCTGTCGCAATCGAGGGCGATCGCGAGGGAGGTTGGAGTGGAGGGACTCTTCCAGAAAATCGTTGCGGCACACGCTGCGATCCGGCCCGAGGTCTCCGTCACGCCGCTGGATTTCAGCAGCGCGCTGTCAGCGTCGACCGGCTGCGACGTATTCCTCAAGTGTGAACATCTGCAGCCAACTGGGTCGTTCAAGCTGCGTGGCGCGACCAACAAGCTGGCGCATTTGGATGACGCCGAGCGCCGGGCCGGGGTGGTGACCGCGTCGACTGGCAATCACGGGCTCGCCGTAGCCCGGGCAGGATCGCGTCTCGGCATTTCCGTGACGGTCTACGTGGCAGCGTCGGCGTCGTCCCTCAAGACAGCGGCCATCAGGGCGCTGGGGGCCACGCTGGTATCGGTGGACGGCCCGCCGATCGCCGCCGAGTTGCGGGCGCGCGAGCGCGGAGAGCGCGAGGGGAAGGTTTACGTTTCACCATACAACGATCCCCAGGTCGTCGCCGGGCAGGGAACGACCGGCGTGGAGCTGGTGGAGCAGAACGGCGAGCTGGACGCGGTGTTCATCGCGGTCGGCGGCGGTGGCTTGATCGGCGGTGCCGGGACCGCACTCAAGCGGTTGAGCCCCAAGACCCGCGTCGTCGGGGTGTGGCCCGAGAACTCGCCCTGCATGCTGCGCGCGCTGGAAGCGGGGCGGATCGTCGACGTAGAGGAAACGGCCACGTTGTCGGACGGAACCGCCGGTGCGGTAGAAGCGAGGTCGATCACCTTCCCGATCTGCCAGGCTGTGATCGACGAGACCGTGACGGTGACGGAGCACCAGATCGCCGCCGCGATGCGCAGGATCGCCGAAACGGAGCGTTGGATGATCGAAGGAGCCGCCGGTGCTGCGGTCGCCGGCATGATCAAGAGCGCCGAACGCTACAAAGGGCGAAAGGTGGCCGCGGTACTCTGCGGCCGCAACATCGCGCTGGAGACGTTCCTGACGGCAGTTGCTGGTTGACGGGCGGCCTGTGAACAGGAAAGGGGCGGGCTAAGTGCCGACAGTAGCGACCGCCGCCGGGTCGCGGCTTCACTGACTCATGGTCCCTGAAATCGACATCTGGCGCGGTGCCAAGCTCTTTGTCGACCAGCAGTCGCGTGTCCCAGGCCCATCGCCGCTTCAGAACCCGCCCCGGGGCCGTCCGGACGCACTGTCGGCCGCCGGCCACCGGCTAAAGCACCGGTTCGCTTTATCTGCGCTTTGGAGGCGCGAACAACACCTCCGGATTGGGCGTAAACCGCGCCAGCTTCGCGGGATCCAATTGAACCCCGAGGCCCGGGCCGTCTGGGATCGCAAGATAGCCCTCATCATCAAGCATGAAAGGCTCCGATAGAATCCCGTCCACGTAAGGACTACCACCGATGAACTCGACGAGATCGGTCTGCGGCATTGCAGCGGCCAAATGGAGGTCGGCGGCCAAACCAAGAGCCGTATTCCAGCCGTGGCCGATATATTTCACGCCGAACTCGTCAGCGAGCCAGGCGATACGGCGCTGCTCGCTGATGCCACCCACCTTAGTGACGTCCGGCTGGACAATGTCGAACGCTCCGCGCGACAGCCAGGGCAAGAAGGATTGGCGCCGCGTCAGAACCTCTCCGCCGGCGATCGGAACGCGGCTTTGAAGCCGCAATGCGCAGTAATCGTCGAGTGCATCGGGCCGCAGCGGTTCCTCGAACCAACCAACATCGAAGTCATCAAGCATCTGCGCCGTACGCAGCGCCCATTTTAGGCCGTGCGGCCAATATGCATCGCTCGCACCGGCATCGACGAACAGCTTTGCCGTATCGCCCGCGGCTTCCCGGGCCGCACGCACGATTGTCTCATCCAGTTTCGGGTCAAGTGCACGACCGAACGGCCCCCATCCGATCTTGAAGGCACGGAACCCGCGGGCGCGGAAGGCTGCAACAGTGTCCGCCATCTGCTGGGGCTCTTCCATCAGCAAGGAACAATACGGCTGAACACGGTGCCGATAGGTGCCACCGAGCAGGCGCCCGACTGGCTGGTGAGTGACCTTCCCCAGAATGTCCCAAAGGGCGATGTCGATGCCGCTAATCGTGTGCGTTATGACTCCCCCCCGGCCCATCCAGAACGTGTTTTGGTGCAGTTTCTCGGCGACCCGCTCCGGTTCCAGCGCATTCTCACCGTCGAACAGTGGTCGCAATACTTGCAAGGCGGCCTGAACCATTCGACCATCGGTGAAGACGCTGCCGAGTCCGGTGATGCCGGCATCAGTGTGAACGGCGATCAGCGCATGGATCGAATCATCCGGCTTGATTTCCGTCGACCAGCCACCCTTCGGACTCTCGCCAAATAATGGCGCCGCCTCGATGGAGGTAATCTTCAGTCTCTGCATTCCCAATGCTCCCGTTTACGTGCGCTTGCGGCGCGTGTCTGTCCAACCATGGCGCGACCAGTCCTCGATGCGCCGGACAATCAGCGCTGACGGGTAGCCAACTGCGAAATATAGAAACGCGGTAACGGTGTACACAGTGAAATATTGATAATTTCGTGCGGCAATTATCTGCCCACTGAACATCAATTCCTGCACGGTGACAACAGAGGCGAGCGCGGTATCCTTGAATAGAGAGATAAGGTAGTTTCCAAGTGCTGGAAGAACGATACGAAATGCTTGCGGCAAGACGATCTTGCCCAGCACCTGCCACCGCTTCAGGCCAAGACTGAGGGCGGCTTCCCACTGCCCTTTCGGGACCGCCTGGATGCCACTTCGGTATACTTCACTCATGTATGCTGAGTAGTTGAGGGTGAGGCCGATGATTGCCGCGGGGATCGGTTCCAGCCGCAGTCCCGCGCTCGGCAAGACATAAAAGATGTATATAAGTTGTAGAATCAGTGGCGTAGCCCGAATGAACTCGACGTAGAAATCAGCGGGCCAGCGGATGGAGCGGGACGGCGACAGACGCGCCAACGCCACCGGGATTGCCAACAGGCTGGCAAGAACGATCACCACCAGCGTGAGCATGACGGTGATCGCCAAGCCATGCAGGAAAACCGAGCCGTAGTCGCGAACGACCTCCAGGTTCAATAGGTCCATCGAGGTGGAGGTCTCTCGATCTCAAAGCGGGAAGAAGAACAGGTTGCGATTCGACAGGCCGTATTTCTTCAGCAGCGCCGACATCTCGCCGTTGCCTCGGACTTCGGCCAGCGCCTGAGTGTAACCGACACGCAGCGAGCAATCACTTTTGCGCATGGCGTAGCGGGCATAGCCATAACCATATTTGTAGATCATGTCGTCAGGAACCTTGACGTTTGGCACGATCTCTATGGGCGCGGATTTATTGGCCTGGAGATAGGCCAGAACCTTCACGTCGTCCTCAAGGATCGCCTTGACCCGCCCGGTCGTAATAGCGGCGAATTCTTCGGCGTCCGTTTGGAATGGCGTCACCGTCACTCCGATCGAACGAAGATACTCGTCCGCCGCCGACCCTGCGATGGCGCCGACTTGCGTGCCCTTCAACGCAGCGAAGCTGTGCGGTGCGGCGGTGTTGGACTTCTGCACGACGATCGCTGGACCGTACCACCATGCTGGGCCGGAGAAGGAAACCGCCTTGAGCCGATCCGGGGTGATGTGGATGTTCGCCGCCACCACGTCGATGCGGTGCGACAGCATGGCAGGAATCAGTTGCCCGAAGGGCATCACCTCGTAGTGGATCTTCGTGATCCCGAGCCATCTCAGCGCCGCTTCGTTGATGTCGACATCGAGGCCGCTCGCTTTGTGGGTAGCAGGATCGATCGAGGAATAGGGCGGAGAGGGCGATATGCCGAGCGTGATCCCATCTTGTTGGGCGTGCTTCAGGGAATTGTCGCCGCAGTTTTGGAAGAGCGGCACGGCCTCGAAGCGGTAGCCTTGTGCCACGGCGGCACTCGTCGTGCCGGCGATGAGCGCCAAGCACAACGCGAAGGTTGCTTTAGGCAACATGAGTTCTGTCCCCCCCCTTTGGATGTTTCAGCAATATCGTATACAATAAGCATTGTAGACATGAGTCAATGACAAACCGCGTGGCCAGCGCAGCAGCACGACCCACCGCCGGGGCAGATCATGGCGAAGGTGAGTGGCGGAAGGTGCGGCCACGCACCCTGGTCGGTCAGGCGCGAGCTTTCTTGTCTGGGTATTTCGCCTGGATTTCTTCGGCAAAATGGCATGCGGCTTCGTGCGACGCGGCTACGGCGCGCAGCGGCGGCGGCGTGGCCTGGCAGATGGGTTGGGCCATGGGGCAGCGCGTATGGAACCGGCAGCCGGGCGGCGGATCCGCGGGATTGGGGACGTCGCCACGGATCGTCGCGAACTGCTTCTTACCCTCCCGGTTCGATGGAACCGCCGACAGCAATGCGATGGTGTAGGGATGCAAGGGCGCGTCGAAAATTTGCGCCTTCGGGCCGATCTCGACGATCTGGCCGAGATACATGACGGCGACACGGTCCGATATGTGGCGAATGACGCCCAGGTCGTGGCTGATGAACAGATAGGTCAGGCCGAGCTGCCGCTTGAGGTCCTGCAACAAGTTGAGGATCTGCGCCTGGATCGAGACGTCGAGCGCCGATGCGGCTTCGTCGCACACGATGAAGCGCGGATGCAGCGCGAGCGCACGCGCAATGCAGACGCGCTGCCTCTGCCCACCGGAGAATTCGTGCGGAAACCGGCTCGCATGGTATTCGGCGAGCCCGACGAGGCCGAGGAGGTCCCGCAGGCGTTCCTCCCGGCTGAGCGTGTCGCCGATGCCGTGAATCACCAGCGGCTCCACGATCTGTTCCCCCACGGTCATCCGGGGATTCAGCGCACTCTGCGGGTCCTGGAACACGATCTGCATGTCCCGCCGGGCGGCCCGCATGTCCCGCGGATTGAGGTCCAGCAGGTTGCGACCGCCGAAGATCACCTGCCCTGCCGTCGGTTCGACGATGCGCAGCACCAACCGGCCGGTGGTGGTCTTGCCGCAGCCGCTCTCCCCCACCAGCCCGAGCGTCTCGCCGGGCAGGATGTCGAACGATACCCCGTCGACCGCCCGGACCGTCCGGCGCCCGGCGCGCAAACTGTGGCGGGCGGAGACGAAATCCTTGCGGATGTTCCGCACGCTGAGCAACGGCGCTGGCGGAAACGCGCCTGGTGGATGCTCCCTCATGCCACCCCGGCCCCCAACGCGTAGCCGGTGTTGCGGATGCACGCAGAGCGGCTCCCCGGGCCCAGCGACGCGAGCGGCGGCTGCACGGTGGCGCATACCTCCTTCGCATAACCGCACCTGGGTGCGAAGCGGCAGCCCGGCGGCAGATCAAAGGGTGGCGGGACGGTACCTTCAATCGCTGTCAGGCGGGCGATGTCGCGATCGATCGACGGAATGCTGGCAAGCAGGCCTTCGGTGTAGGGATGCCGCGGATGCTTGAACACGCTGTCGGCCATCGCCTCCTCCACGACACGGCCGCAATACATGATCGAGACCCTGTCGGCGAAGGATGAGATGACCCCAAGATCGTGCGAGATCAGGATAACCCCCATCCGGAACTCGGCCTGCAGATCCTGCATCAGCTCCAGTATCTGCGCCTGGATCGTGACGTCGAGAGCCGTGGTCGGTTCATCGGCGATCAACAGTTTGGGCTCGCAGGCCAGTGCCATGGCGATCATCACGCGCTGGCGCATGCCGCCGGACAGCTGATGGGGATATTCGTCGACGCGGTGTTCCGGCGCCGGAATGCGCACGCGCTTCAGGGCCTCGATACTGCGGTCCCGCGCCTCCCGGCGGCTGACCTTGAGATGACGCCTGACAGTCTCGCCGATCTGGCTGCCGATCGACAGCACGGGGTTCAGGGCCGTCATCGGTTCCTGGAAGATCATGCCCATCTCGCTGCCACGAAGCGCCTCCAGCCGGCGCGGGGTCACCGTCAGCAGGTCCTCGCCGAGAAACTCCAGCCGGTCGGCGGTCAGCCGGCCGCCTGCCGGAAGCAGGCGCATCAGTGCGAGCGCGGTCATGCTCTTGCCGCTGCCGGACTCGCCGACAATCCCAAGCACTTCGCCGGCCGAAAGTGTCAGTGAAACGCCATCCACCACCGTCATCGAACCGAAGGCAATGCTCAGGTTGGCAACCTCGAGCAGTTTCCGATCAGGATCGGGGTGAGTCGCAATGTGTTGTGGCAGTCGCACGCCTGGCCGGCCCCCCTCGGCTGTTTTCAGTTGAAACGTCTGCGGCAAATGATATACAATAAGACAATATTAGCAAGCCTCGACATACCATGCGAGGATACCTGCGGCGCCACCCGGACAGTGGCCACGATCCGCAGTACGGCGCGACGCAAGCGCGAAGGTGGGGCGCAACACGGATGCGGAACACGAATGTCATCGGGTGTTCGTCGACCAGCTCAGGCAGGACGCGCTCGGGTTTGCCGGGGGCCCGAACGTCAGAACGCCGCATATCGATCGCCTTGCCGCCGAGGGCGTGCATTTCACTGCCGCCTGCTCCACTTTCCCGGCCCGCTCGTGCTGCGGCCCAATGTCGACATCGACGCCATCCGTTTCTTCCCGCCCGAATGGTACGAGGCCAGCGGCCCCGGCGGGGCGATCGATCCTGCCGAACCACACTCCGTGCGGCGCGTGTTCGACGCAAACATGCAGGCCTATTACGCCATGATCGAAGTGATCGACGACAATGTCGGGCGCCGCTGTCATATGCTTGAGCGCAACGGAATCGCCGATAGCACCATGGTCGCGCTCCTCTCGGACCACGGCGAGCGCGGTGGCAGCCACGGCAAGCTCGGCAAGGCCGAACCGTGGGAGGAATCGGTCCGCGTCCCGCTCATCGTCAGCTGCCGGGCGCCTGGCCTCGTGCCGGGCGGATGTGCCTGCGGCGTGCCGGTTCATACCGAGGATCTATTCTGCAACCTGCCGGGCCTGGTTGGCGGCAGCGAGGCGCCGGCGCCGCTCCGGGTCGATTTCGCGCCTTATATCCTGGGGCGGGCGCCGGAACCGGACCGCGATGGCGTCCTACTGGAATTCGTCACCGAGACCCGCACCAACCGAGCCTATTGGGACAGTACATGGCGTGGCCTGCGTACCCGCAACCACAATACACGGTGCTTGGGGGCCGGACCGATGCGCGACCGTGGCAGTTATTCGATCTCGCGGCCGATCCCTGCGAACAGGCCAATCTCGTCGACGATCCGGCGTCCCAGGCCCTGGCCGCGAACATGCAGCGGCAACTGGCGGCCGTCCTGGATCAGGGCGGGGACGACTTCGCCCTCGCGCCGGCCTTCGGTCTGCCGGCGCGCAATGCGGTAGCAGTGTAGTGCGGCGATGTCGGTCATGCGTGTGCCGGTGGCTTGACCTGAAGAAATTCTTCATTGTATACGATTATACCATATAGCCCAACCAAGACGCCGACCGCAACAGCCCCGCGTAACGGCGCCGGGGCAGGTCAGCGAAAATAAACGCAGGAGGGAGATCGGCTATGGACCACAGCAACCGGACTTCACGGCGCAACCTGCTTGCCGGAACGGCGCTGGCGGCTCTGGCGGCGGCGCTGCCCAAAGGTGCGGCGGCCGCCGCCGGCGGAGAGATCATTTTCGTCCAGGGCTCCAATCCGCCTAGCCTCGATGCGATGTCCACGTCGTCGCAGGCCTCGCGCAACATCAACATGAACATCTACGAGACGCTCTACGGGTTCAGCGAGCACACCGCGCCTATCCCTATCCTGGCCGAGACGGTCGTCGTGTCCGATGACGGACTCACCTATCGCTTTCCCCTGCGCAAGGGCGTGAAGTTCCACAACCTTAAGGAAATGACGGCCAAGGACGTCAAGGCGTCGCTGGAGCGCTACCGCAAGGTCGGCGCCACCAGCAACCTGCTGGAAGCGGTCAAGAGCATCGACATCACCGGCGACTACGAAGTGACGCTGACGATGCACCAGGCCACGCCGACCTTCCTCGAATCCTTCTGCTCGCCGCGCGCCCCGGCCGTGATCATCCCGGAAGAGGACGCCCTGGCGGAGGCGGGCAAGACCTCGATCATCGGCACCGGTCCCTACAAATACGTCGAGTATGTCCCGGACAGCCATGTCAAGCTGACACGGTTCGCCGAATATTCCCAGGATACCCGAATGCCGGATATCGACGGCTTCGGTGGCCGCAAGACCGCGTATCTCGACACCGTGACCTTCCGGATCATGCCCGAGCCCGGCGCCCAGACCGCGGCGCTTGAGGCCGGCGAAGTGCATATCGTGGAAGAGATTTCGGTGCCCGCCGGCAAGCGGATGGAGAAGAACCCGAACATCAAAGTCTACAAGAACATGCCGTGGGCCATGCTCACGCTGATCATGAACCTGGATGTCGCGCCAACCAACAATCCCAAGTTCCGCGAGGCCGTGCAGGTCGCGCTCAACATGGAAGAGGTCATGGCCCTGGCGACCGCGGGCTTCTACGAGCTCGATCACGGCTGGCAGTACAAGGGCACGCCGTACTATGCCGGCGACATCGGCAAGAGCTACTACAACCAGCACGATGTCGCCCGCGCGAAGAAGCTCCTGGCAGAAGCCGGCTACAAGGGCGAGGAGTTCTCGATCCTCACCGACTCCAACTATACGGAGCACAACAAGGCGGCCGTGGTGATCGCTGGGAATCTGAAGGCGGTCGGCATCAACGCGGTGATCAACCAGGTCGACTGGCCGACCGCGCTCAAGATCCGCCTACAACCCACAGGCTGGCACGGCTGGACCTTGATGCTGGGGATCGAACCCTATGTCGGCCCTGTTGCCCTGGTGTCCACTTTCACCGGGAAACGCCCGCTGTTCGTCAAGAACGATCGGGAACTCGACGTCCTCTACCAGGAGCTCGTCATCGGCAAGACCGTCGCGGCGCGCAAGGTCACCTTCGCGAAGATCCAGAAGCGCCTCTATGAGTTCTTCGGCATCATCAAGCTCGGGGATACCGGCCAGATGCAGGCGGCGCGCTCCAGCGTCGAAGGCTACCGGCCGTTCCGCTTCCCGCGCCTCTATAACGTCCGGGTCAAAGCCTGATGCCTGCGGGCGGACACTGAACCGTGCTTCGCTTCCTGGTTCGACGCCTGCTGAGCGCGATCCCGGTCCTGGCCGTCGTGTCGGTCGTCACGTTCCTGATCATCTGGATCGTGCCGGGCGACGTGACGGCGGAGATCGCCGGGCCCGACGCGACGCCCGCGCAGATCGTCCGCCTGCGCCAGGAACTTGGCCTGGAGAGGCCGCTGCTCGAGCGTGCCATGGTGTGGTACGGCCATCTCCTGCACGGCGATCTCGGGCGGTCCTATCTGCTGAATCGCTCGGTGGCGGCGGCCGTGATCGAGCGGCTGCCCGTCACCCTCTCGCTTGTCGCGCTGGGACTGTTGCTGTCCGTCGTGATGGGCATGCTGCTCGGCATCCTCGCGGCGGTCCGGCACAATACCTGGATCGACCAGGCGGCGACCTCGGTGGCCCTGCTGGGCTTGTCGGTTCCCGATTTCTGGTTCGGGCTGCTCCTAATCGTGTTCTTCGGGGTGCAGCTGCACTGGCTGCCAACCGGCGGCTTCGTGCCGCTGACCCGCGATCCCGTCGGATGGCTGCGCTCGATGACGCTGCCGTCCCTCACCCTCGCCTTCACGCAAATGGGCGTTCTTGCCCGCATGACACGCTCCTCGATGCTCGATGTTCTCGGCCAGGACTACATCCGTACCGCCCGCGCCAAGGGTATGCAGGCCTGGGTGGTGATCTTCCGGCACGCCCTGCTCAACGCCCTGATCCCGATCGTCACGATGGTCGGCATCCTGACCGGCGTGCTGCTCGGCGGCGCGGTCGTCGTCGAGTCCGTGTTTTCGCTGCCCGGGGTCGGGCGGCTGATCATCGGCGCCATCCAGCGCCGCGACTTTCCCATCATCCAGGGCGGCCTGCTGATCACCGCCGCTACCTTCGTGTTCGTGAACATCGCCGTCGACATCCTCTACGGCTGGCTCGATCCGAGGGTCCGTGATGACCGCTGACACCGCCACGGCCAGAAGCAGGGGCAGCCTGGCCGCGGAGATGGCCCGGGCCCGCCGCCGCCGCTACCGGGCCTTCATTGGCCGCCTGTTCGCCCACCGCTCCTTCCTGCTGGGCTTCGTGCTGCTCGGCGGCATCGTGGTGCTGGCTGCCGGCGCCAACGTCATCGCGCCCTACAATCCCGACCAGAACGACTACCACAGCTTCCTGGCACCGCCATCGGCGGCGCACTGGATGGGCACCGACGAGTTCGGCCGCGACGTGATGAGCCGCGTCATCTTCGGCACGCGGGTGTCGCTGCGCATCGGTCTGGGGGTGGTCGTCGCCTCCGGCATCCTGGGCACCCTCATCGGCGCGCTCGCGGGATATGTGCGGTGGCTCGACGGTGCGCTGATGCGCTGCATGGACGGCCTGATGGCGTTTCCCGGCGTTCTCCTGGCCATCGCGCTCGCCGCCGCCCTCGGGCCGTCGGAACTCAGCGCCATCGTCGCGCTGACCGTCACCTTCACCCCCAGAACGGCGCGTATCGTCCGCGCCAGCGTGATCGTCACCAAACGCATGCTCTATGTCGAGGCCGCGCTCGCCGCCGGCGCGGGGCATCTGCGGGTACTGTTCCGCTACATCCTCGCCAACACGCTGTCTCCACTCATCGTGCAGCTGACCTTCATGTTCGCGGTTTCGATTCTGGCCGAAGCGATCCTGAGCTTTCTGGGCGTAGGGCCGCCGCCGCCGCAGCCCTCGCTGGGCAATATCATCGCCGGCGGGCGCGCCTACATCCAGGAAGCCCCATGGGTTACCATCTATCCCGGCCTTGCCATCGCCTGCGCGGTGCTGGGCCTGAACCTGATGGGCGACGGTCTAAGGGACACAATCGACCCGCGGCTGCGCACTGTACGCGAGCCGAGATAGCCGGATACGCTTGGCGGCACTCGGCCGGCCGACGCCGCGCCGACTCTGCTAATCGGTTGTCGTGGCGCGGCCGGGATCGTATACGATCGACCCCAACCAGGCATTTGCCGGATGGGTCGGGCAGCGAAGCCCAGCATGACGGATATTGAATGACACGCGAAACCACCAGGACGACGCTGGCAGCGAGCCGAGCGCAAACCAAGGAACCGATGCAGGCCCGCTGGGAGGCCAGCCGGCCGCAAACCATGGTTGATCACGCGGTCGCGGCCATCATTTCCGGCGCGGCGCGCGGCGTGATCCTCCCCGGCGACCGGATCGTCGAAGCCGATCTGTGTCAGGGACTCGGCATGAGCCGCGTGCCGATACGCGAGGCGTTGCGGATTCTCGAGAGCCAGGGTGTGGTCACCAGCGAGCCCTACAAGGGGATCCGGCTGATGGAGGTCACGAATGCGCGCCTCGCGCAGGTGCTGGATGTGCGGGTCGCGCTCGAGGTCCTTGCCGCCCGGCGCGCCCTCGGCGCCGGGCGCAACGACAACAAAAGCCTGGAGAGGCTCCGCCAGGACCGCAACGAAATGGAACTGATGGCCCATCGCGGCGACGCCTACGCCTTCGCCCTAGCCGACGCTGCTTTCCACCGCACCCTGTGCGAACTCGGCGGCAACCCTGTGCTCTCGTCGCTGTGGGAATCGCTCGCGCGGCAGGTGACCATCATCGGCGGTTTGGCCACGTTGGGCAAGCCGATGATCGAGATCGTCAAAGAGCACGACACGCTTATCGACATCTTCGCGGCCGGCGACCAGGCCGCCATGGCGCGGGAACTGCACGACCACATCATCGTGTTCGCGCAACGCATAGATTTCGACGCAATTATCGCGGAGCGGCGCCGCAAAGAGGCCTGAAAGGTTTGCTGCGGCCGCTACCGCCGGCAGGTGCGCAGTTCCGATCCCGGCGCGCTAAAAGACAATTGACAGCCGCTTTCTTTGTATACAATCATACATTGCAATGCGGAGGAGACCATGGCGAAACTGGAAATCGAGCGGTCGCGGATCGTCAACCCGATCGACTTCGACAAGAACGGCCGTCAGGCCGGCTACCTGCGTGCTCCGCTTTCGCGCAACACGGCTGGCTGGGGCATCGTCGAAATCCCCATCGTCTGTGTCAAGAACGGCACCGGCCCCACCGTGCTGCTGACCGGCGGCGTGCATGGCGACGAATACGAGGGCCCGATCGCCATTTCCCGCCTGGCCCGCTCGCTCGATCCGGCGCGCGTGCAGGGCCGCGTCATCATGATCCCCGCCCTCAACGTGCCGGCGGTCCTGGCCAATACCCGGTTGAGCCCGATCGACAACCGCGACATGAACCGCTGCTTCCCCGGCGATCCGCGCGGCACCTTCTCGGAAATGCTGGCCCATTTCCTCGATGGCTGTGTCCTGCCCTATGCTGACCTCTCGGTCGACCTGCACACAGCCGGCCATTCCTGCGATTCGGCGCCTTCGACGAACATGCACTATGTTGCGGCGCCGGACGTCCGCGCTAGGACGATGGCCGCGGCGCAGGCCTTCGGCGCGCCCTTCAACGTGGTGTTCTGGGGCGTCGATGAAGGCGCCACCTTCACCTCCTGTGTGGAGCGGCGCGGCATCATCTCGCTCGGCACCGAGCTGGGCGGTTGGGGCCGCGTGTCGATCGATGGGGTGCGCGTCGGCCGCCGTGGCATCGACAACATCCTTAAGCATATGCGGATTATCGAGGGCGCGCCGGATACCAGCCAGCCCGATGGCGCCAAGGCGACACGCCACATGATGGTGCGCGACCCCTCCTGCTATTCTTTCGCCCCCGCGGCCGGACATTTCGAGCCGACCAACACTGCGGGCGAAACTGTGCGCGCCGGCGACCCCGCGGGATGGCTGCATTTCGTCGAGGACGTGGACCGCGATCCGATCGAGGTACGATACGAAAGCGATGGCGTGCTCTGGATGTGCGCCGGGCCCGGCCGGGTAGCGCGCGGCGACGTCGTCGGGGTGGTGATGAACGACTACGCCGAACCGGCCACCGGCTGAGCGGCCGGCCCTGCGATGAATTTCCAGCATAGCCTCACGGAGTGGCGCGCATGAAGATCCTGGTCGCCGAATGCATGCAGGAGGTGTCCTCGTTCAACCCCCTGCCGAGCGAATATGCGGACTTCACCGTCGAGCGCAACAGCGCTTTCGTCCGAAACCCCGGCCTCAACACCTCGCTGGCCGGCGCGCTGGCGGTGTTCGACCAGAACGCCGATGTCGAGGTCGTGCCGACGATTTCTGCACGCGCCGGCAGCGGCGGCGTACTCTCGGCGGCGGGATGGGCGCAGCTGTCATCGGAATGGCTGGCCGAACTCGCCCCGCACGCAGGAAAGGTCGACGCGCTCTACGTCTCCCTGCACGGGGCGATGGGCGCGCAGGGCGAACCGGACCCCGAGGGTCATCTCCTGGAACAGATCCGCCACCTGTTCGGGGCGACCATTCCGATCGTTGTTTCCCTCGACCTGCACGGCATCCTTACCAACCGCATGCTGCATCAGATCGATGGCCTCACCATCTATCACACCTACCCCCACGTCGACTTTGCCGATACCGGGCGCCGCGCCGCCACCCTGCTACTCGACATCATCCGCCGCGGGCTGAGGCCGGTCATCGTGCGCGTGCGGGTGCCGATGCTCGCCCGGGGCGACGAGTGCATCACCAAGACTGGCTGGTTCGGGGACGTGATTGCCGATGCGCAGCTGCTGGAGCGCAGCGGCAAGGTACTCGCCGCGGGGGTCATGATCGGCAACCCGTTCACTGATGCGCCGGAACTCTGCACCCAGGCCCTCGTGGTGGCCGAAAGCGATGCGGACCTCGCCCGTGGCGCTGCCACCGCCCTCGCCGAAGCCATGTGGGCGGGCCGGCAGCGCCTGGTGGGCAAGCTCGTCCCAGTCGCCAAGGCCGTTGCACTGGCGGCATCCATGCCCGGCCCGATCCTGTTCACCGATGCGGCCGATGCCACGTCGTCAGGCGCAAGCGGCGATTCCAATGTCCTGATCAAAGCGCTGCAGGAGGCGGGATACCCCGGCCGCGTGCTGGCGCAGATCGTCGACCCAGCCGCGGCCCGCGCCGCGCATGCCGCCGGCGTCGGTGCGCAGGTCAACGTCACTCTAGGCGGCGTCTACGATCCCGCCCGGTTCACGCCGATGGTCGTCACCGCGACTGTCGAAAGCCTGTCCCGCGGCCGCGCGCGGCTTGAGACGATGGGGGTGCCGCTTGATGCGGGACCGACCGCGGTGCTGTCGTTCGGCAACATGACGGTGGTGACGATGAGCCATACCGTCAGCCTCTTCGATCGGGCGATGTACTACGCAAACGGCCTCGATCCCACGGATTTTGACCTGATTGTCGTCAAGTCGCCGCACACCGAGTTCCACATGTACGACCAGTGGGTGAGGAAGAACTTCAACGTGGACGCCCCAGGGGCGACATCGGCGAACCTCAAGACCCTCGGCCATCGTCTGTGCGCCCGGCCGATGTACCCGCTGGACGCGGACGTCTCCTTCGCGCCGGTGCCGGAGCTGCATTCCCGACGCGGAACGCTCCCGGAGGGACCCAATCGATGAAAATCGATCGGGTGGATCTTTTCTATCTGGCGATGCCGGATGTCACGGCGGCTGCGGATGGCAGTCAGGACGCGCTGGTTGTGCGCGTCGTCGCCGGCCACCATGTGGGCTGGGGGGAGTGCGAGGCGGCGCCGCTGCCGTCCATCGCGGCCTTCGTGTGCCCGATGTCGCATGGCGCGTGCCGCCCCGTCTCGATGTCGGTGATCGGCGAGACGCTGGACGGACCAGCCGACATCCAGCGCATGTCGGCCGCGGTAGCCTACAACAGCATGGACCTTCTTCAGGCCCCGCACACGTGGTCGGGGATCGAAATGGCGATGTGGGACCTGCTGGGCAAGGCGCGTGGCGAGCCGTGCTGGCGGCTCCTGGGCTACGATAAGGCGTATCCGAAAACTCCTTATGCCTCGGTACTCTTCGGCCAGACCGCGCAGGAAACCCTGGAGAGAGCGCGCGACATCCGAGGCCACGGCTTCGTCGCTGCGAAATTCGGCTGGGCCCCGTTCGGCGCCGGCGTGCAGGCGGACCGGGACCAGCTGGCGGCAGCGCGCGAGGGGATTGGGCCAGATGGTCTGCTGTTGATCGACGCCGGGCAGATCTTCTGGGACGATGTCGAGGCGGCGGCCCTGCGCATCGCTGCACTGGAGCAGGCCCGAGCCTTGTTCATCGAGGAGCCGTTTCATGGTGCCGCCTTCAACGCCTATGCCGCACTCGGCGCGCGGCTGAGCACGGTCAAGACGGCCGGCGGCGAGGCCTCTCACAACCGCTATATGGCCGAGCATCTCATCGAATTTGCCAGGGTCGGCTATATCCAGATCGATTGCGGCCGCATCGGCGGCCTGTGGCCGGCCAGGCAGGTGGCCGACTACGCCGCGGCACGCGGAGTCACCTACATCAACCATACCTTCACTTCGAACCTCGCGCTGAGTGCGTCGCTGCAGCCCTATGCCGGGCTGAAGGACCACCGGCTCTGCGAGTATCCGACCACGCTGCGGCAACTCGCGGTGGACCTCACGCGCGACCATATTGTTCCTGACGCGAACGGAGAGATCATCATCTCTGACGCGCCCGGCTTGGGCATCGATGTGAACCGGGCGGCGCTCAGGGAGTATGCTCAGGACGTGGAAGTCAAGGTCAACGGGAAAACGTTGTTCTTGTCACCTACGCCGTAGCAAGTGACCTTATGCTGGTCTGCCCCCGTTGGGTGATCCGGCTTGAATGTTAGTTTGGCGGATGGGTTGATGCCAGGGCTTCCGTGGGCGGGCGATCGCGCGCCCACGGAAACGTTGCGACGCGTCGGGGCAGGATCGCTTCGGGTGCTGGGAGTCGGTAGCCGAGGGCGCTGTGCGGCCTGGCGGTGTCGTAGTGCCGACGCCACGCCTCGATCAGCAGCTCGGCCTCGCGGAGGCTGTAGAAGCTCTCGCCGTTGAGCAGTTCGTCACGCAGCTTCGAGTTGAAGCTCTCGCAGTAGCCATTGTCGTTCGGCGTGGCGTCCGGCGCCGATCAGCACCCCAAACGGCCTCCGGCAAATCCGGGGCGCTTCACAAACGCAAATTGCGCCGTCCTGGCGCGGTCAATCTGATGATAGGCGCGAGATTGCACCGCGATCTCGGCCCGCGCCCGTGACTCGGCATCACAACGCCCCCCCGATGGGGGCATGAAATCGAAAAGACTGGCGACTTCCACACCTCGTCGCGGGTCCCAATCGAATATCCTACATGGTGGAACAGCCCGATCCGATGAATCCGGCCGGCCCTCGCCACACCTCGCTGCGACAAACATCGGTGGTCGCTTCAGCATTTTTGAGATAGAAAAAGGGTTGCCTTGCGCCAAAATCCGATGGTTAGATGGTTCGCGGATTAGACAATCTGTTCTGTAATATGGAACATAAGCGGAGACTGAGGTGACCGAAGCGCGGGTTCAGTCAGTGGCGCGTGCAGCTGCCTTGCTCGACGCGATGGCATCGGGCGATTGGGTGGCGCTGCGCGACCTGGCGCGGCGGATCGGCGTGGCCAAGACCACCGCATTCAATTTGGTAGGCGCCCTCGTCGATGTCGGCCTCGCCGAGCACGATCCCGCGAAAGGCTGCTACCGGCTGAGTCTGCTGCATCTGGTCTATGGCCGCGCGGTCGAGCGGCGGATGGACATGGTGGAACTGATCCGGCCGTTCCTGGTTCGGCTCTGCGCCGAAACCCGCGAGACGGTGAATCTGGCGCTGCCCTCCACCACCGATGCGATCATCGTCGAAAGCCTGGAAAGCAATCAGACGCTGCGGGTCTCAGCCTATGCCGGCACCCGTGCCGATTACCACGCCACCGCCTGCGGCCGGGCCCTGATCGCCTGGCGCAGCGACGCGTTTCGCCAGACGATCTTCGATCTCGGGCCGCTGCGCCCGAAAACCGCGCACACCACCACCGATCTGGCGGCGTTGAATGCGCTGCTGGACGACACCCGCCGCCGGGGCTGGGCCAGCGAGTTCGAGGAGAACGAGACCGGCAGCGCCTGCGTCGCCGCCCCGATCCTTGATGCCGAGGGGCAGCCGATCGCCTCGGTCAGCGTCGCCGGGCCGACGTCACGCTTCCAGCCGGAGGCGATGCGCGGCCTGGGCGCGCTGCTCGTGCAGCGCATGGCCGAAATCTCCGCCGCTTTGCAGCGCGCGGGGCAAGCACCAAAACTTCGTCTGGCAGCAGGAGACTAGGCAGTTGGCCACCATAGCCCGCGTGCTTCTTGCCGGAATCTCGCACGAGACGCACAGCTTCGTCGCCGAAACCACCCCGCTGGAGCAGTTCACCATCCGCCGTGGCGCCGATCTGCTGGGTTGCGCCGGCGACGGTTCGATGGTCGACGGCTTCCTCGAAGTGGCCGCCTCCGAGCGCTGGGCCGTGCTCCCGGTCTGCGTCTACCGCGCGCAACCCGCCGGCCGCATCGAGCACAGTGTGTTCGAAGCGTTCTGGGCGGAGGTGGAGGCCGGCGTCCGCCAAGCCCTGGCCGGTGGTCCGCTGGACGCGATCTGGCTGGCCCTGCACGGTGCCGGCGTCAGCACCGAATGTGACGATATCGAGGGCGAATTGCTCGACCGCTTGCGCAAGCTGCCCGGCGTGGCCGCCCTGCCGATCTTTGGCGCCTTCGATCTGCACGCCAATTTCACCGACGCGATGTCGGCCAACGCCACCGCCCTGGTCGGCTTCCGCGAGAACCCGCATATCGACGCGCGCGACACCGCGGTGCGATCGGCGCGGCTGCTCGCCCGCTGCCTCGCCGAGGGGGTGACGCCGCATATGCTGTCGCGCCGCGTGCCGATCATCTGGCCCCCCACCGGCACTGGCACCGCGATGTCTCCGATGCTGGACCTCGAACAGCAGGCACGCCGCATCGAGGCGGAGAATCCGCTGATCTGGGCGGTCAACGTCATCGGCGGCTATTCGTTTTCCGATGTTACGGACGCCGGCGTCGCGTTCTCGCTGGTCACCACCGGCGAGAACGCCGCCGCCGAGGCCGCGCTGCAATCCCTGTGCGACATAGCCACCCGCCTGCGCGACCTCGGCCAGCCCGCCGAATGGGACCTGGACGCCGCGCTGGCCGAGATCAAAGCCAAAACCGCCGGCTTGTGGATCGTCATCGAACCCGCCGATAATATCGGCGGCGGCACCGCCGGAGACTGCACCACGGTGCTGCGCGGCTTCCTCCGGCACGACATCCGCAACGCCGTGGTCGCCATCGCCGACCCCGAGGCTGTGGCCGAACTCAGCAGCCTCAAGCCCGGCGATACCACCACCTTGAAGATCGGCGGTAAGCGCGACCCGATGGACCCCGGCCCGGTGGAGCTCACCGTCCGGCTGGTCAGCCTCAGCGACGGCCGGTTCGATCTTGAAGACCGCAACAGCCACATGGTCGGCGCGCAGGGCATCCATATCCAGATGGGCCCGTCGGCGGTGGTGGATGTCGACGGTAAGATCACCATCCTGCTCAACAGCATCAAGACCGCCCCGATGGATCTCGGCCAGCTCCGCTCGCAGGGCATCGTGCCTGAAACCAGGTCGGTCATCGCGGTCAAGGCCGCCGTCGCGCATCGCCGCGCCTACGACCCGATCGCCGCCGGCAGCTACATCGTGAGGACCCCCGGCGCCTGCACCAGCGACCTCGCCTCGCTGCCCTACAAGCGGCTGCGCCGGCCGATCTATCCGCTGGACCCGGTCCCCACGCTGGATAAGGTTTGACCCGATGACCGAACCCACCGCCGGCCCGCGCCTCAGCTTCGACCGTTCGCGCGCGGCGATCGCGCGTAGCAGCCAGTGGATACCGGGCGGCGTCAACAGCAACTTCCGCATGAATGTGTCGCCAACCCCGCTGGTCGTCGAAAGCGGTGATGGCGCTTGGCTGACCGACATCGACGGCAATCGGCTGATCGATTATTATCTCGGCATGGGGCCGATGATTCTCGGCCACCGACCCCAGGCGGTGTGCGACGCGGTCAGCGCGCAACTGGCCAAGGGTATCCTGTTCGCCGCCCAGACCGAGGCCGAGGCCGAAGCGGCACGCAGCTTCTGCGAGATGGTGCCCTGCGCCGAACGCGTCCGCTTCGGCTGTTCCGGCTCGGAGGTGATCCAGGCCGCGCTGAGAATTTCCCGCGCCGCCACCGGGCGCGAGACGATCCTGAAATTCGAAGGCCATTACCACGGCTGGTTCGACAATATTCTCTGGTCGGTGGCGCCGCCGGCCTCGGTGCTGGAAACCCGCAACGAGCCGACGCCCTATCCCGGCAGCCAGGGCCAGCTGGCCAGTGCCGGCGAGGCCGTCGCGGTGCTGCCGTGGAACGACCTCGCGGCGCTGGAGGCCCGGCTGGCGAAACGCGACATCGCCGCCGTCATCATGGAACCGGCGATGTGCAACGCCGGCGCAATCCACCCCGCCGCGGGCTATCTCGAAGGAGTCCGTGCGGCCTGCAGCAAATTCGGCACAATCCTCATCTTCGACGAGGTGATCACCGGCTTTCGGCTGGCGCCGGGCGGCGCGCAGCAACACTTCGGCGTCACGCCTGACCTGGCGACCTTCGGCAAGGCGATCGCCAACGGCTTCCCGGTCGCCGCCGTCGCCGGCCGGGCCGAGCTGATGGATCTCTGCAAGGCCGGCGTGCTGCACGGCGGCACCTACAACGCCCAGCCGCTGGCGATGGCCGCCACTGCGGCAACCCTGCAACAGCTCACCCCGGCGCTGTATGCCGGCATCGCCGAGCACGGCACCCGGCTGATCGAGGGCCTTACGCGCATCTTCCACGATGCCGGGGTGCCCGCGAGCATCGTCGGTTTTCCGCAGGTGTTTCACGTCGGCCTCGGCCTCTCCGCCCCGGCGCGCGACTACCGCGACCTGCTGACAATGAACCGCCCCGGCTATATCGCCCTTACCACCGAGATGCTGCATCGCGGCGTGCGCGTGCTGGAGCGCGGCGCCTGGTTCCTGTCATCCGCGCACGACGCCGCGGTGATCGATGAGACATTGGCAGTGACTGAAGACTCCCTGCGCACCATCCGGCGTGCCGGAAAAATCTAGCGCGGGTATTCCAGTGGCGCCGCCCTGATCGCGCGCACTTCGCACGACCTGGTCTCCGCCCCCGGCCAGACCTCGCGCACCTTCCCGGCCTGGACGAACCTCAAGACCGCGCCGTTGAACGGCGTGCGCATCCGCCAATCGCTCAGCCTCGCCACCGACCGAAAATCCCGCCTGCAAAACGCGCTCGGCGGCGCGGCAAGGTCGGCGCGGACCACCACGTCTCCTGCCGGTTCTGGTCGGTGACGGTCCCGGGGTGACGCCGACAAGACAAAAAGCAGGAAGCGTTCTTTTTTGAGAAAAAGAACCAAAAAACTTTTATCCGGGCTTCGCCCCCGGTGGCGCCGGCGTGTCCGCGCGGCAGACCTGGATAAAGTTTTTTCCGCGGTTTTTTTCAAAAAAGCGCCGCTTGCTTGCTTCCTTGCAGCGAACCAGCAATGGCAGTATAACTAACATTCATGCCCCTCACCACCCCGGCCTCCGCGCTCGGCAAACGCTACCTCCCTCATATCACCGATATCTGCGCCCATCTGTCCCTGGTGGCGGCGCGCTATCGCCGTCTGTCGCCGCTGCTGGTGCTGGTCTGGTTCCGTCTGGGCCACACATTGGCGCGGCTCGACCGCCTTGCCACGCGCTGGCACCATGGCCGCCTTCGCCCGGCGCCTCGGCCGGGCCGACGCCGCGCCCGCCGCCCGGCGCCCCGAAATTATCCGGCCGAGGCCTGGCTCCCCCGCCGCACACCCGCCGGCCATGCCTGGCTGATCCGCCTGCACCAGCCGATGGCGCAATTCATACCGCGCATCCAAGCCTTGCTGGATGACCCCGAGATCGTCGCCCTTTGCGCCGCCGCCCCGCAGGCCGGCCGCCTGCTGCGCCCGCTCTGCCGCATGTTCGCCATCACCCCGCCGGCGCATCTGGCGGGCCCCGGCGCACCGCGCGAAGCGAAGCCGCCAAAGCCCCGGCCGCGCAACCCCGCGCCGCCGCCATTCGCCGAACACTCGCCCAACGTCTGGCCCTTTGTGCCGCACCGCCTGCGCCTGCGTGTCCAGCGTCTCCGCCGCCCCAAGCCGCCGGACTGAGCGCGATGCCGGCCCGTCCTGATGGCTGCGCGTGCCGATGGCTGCGCGCGCCTCACGCCCCATGCGGGCGGTGCACTGGCACGATCGCGGTCATTGCCGGTCCCGCCCGGGCTGGGCCGCGCCGGCGTAGAGAATCTGCTGGGTGCGGGCGAGCATCGCGGCGTGGAAGGCCAGGCAGGCCGGGTCGCGGTCGTTGGCCGGTCGGGGCTCGGGATGGAAATTGCCGTAGCGGTCGGTGCCGCGCACCAGCGTGGCGCTGTCGTCGCTGCCGATGGTCTGGCGCAGCCGTGTGGGAATATAGCGGATCGCCAGCCCGATGCGGCGATGCGCGGCCCGGTTCGGCTCGGAGCCGTGGATCAGCCGGACATGGTGCAGCGACATCTCGCCGGGCGCGAGCACCAGATCGACCGCCTCGCGCTCATCCACCGCGACCGCGATCTCCTGCCCGCGGCTCAGCAGATTATCGGCCGCGAAGGTGTCACGGTGCGGCAACTGGTCGGTGGTGTGGCTGGCGGGAACCACGCGCATGCAGCCGCTTTGCGGCGTGCTGGGCGTCAGCGCCAGCCAGGCGGTGCAGATATCGGGCGCCGAGAGTCCCCAATAGGTGGAGTCCTGGTGCCAGGTGATGCGCTTGCCGTCATGCGGGCTTTTGGCGAAAAAGCCGCTGGCCCAGCACAATATGTCGGGGCCGAGCACGCCTTCCACCGCATCCAGGATGCGGGCGTCGCGCACCAGATCGGCGAGGAACGGGAACAGCAGATGCGGCTTCTGGTTGCTGGCCGCGGAGAGCCGGCCGCCTTCCGCGCGCTCGATCGCCTCCAGCCGGGCGAGCAGATCGGCGGCCTCGGCTTCGGGCAGCACCGGCAGGCGCGGGAGGAAGCCGGTATCGGCGTAGGCGTGTTGCTGGGCTGCGGTGAGGAATGCCATCTCGTGCCTCCAATGGCGAATCAGCCGTAGTCGATGCGTGGATCGATATAGGCGTACAGCACGTCCACCAGTACGTTGATGCCGATATAGATCACCAGGATGCACATGATGCAGCCCTGGATCAGCGGGTAGTCGCGGGCGTCGATCGCCTGGATCAGCAGCCGGCCGAGACCGGGATAGGTGAACACCGCCTCGGTCACCACGGCGCCGCCGATGAAGCTGGCGGTCATCAGGCCGACGATGGTGACGAACGGCAGCAGCGCATTGCGCAGCACGTGGCGGCCGATCACGTCGCGCTCGCGCAGGCCCTTGGAGCGCGCGGTGCGCACATAATCGGCGCGCAGCTCGCCGAGCAGCGCGGCACGCAGGAAACGCGCGAAAATGCCGGAGACGTAGACGCCGAGGGTGAGCGCCGGCAGCAGCGTGTTGCGCAGCGCGCCGGCCGGGTCGTCCATGACTGGCACATAGGCGGAAACCGAGGGCAGCCAGCGCAGCCGCACCGCGAACAGCAGGATCAGCAGAATGCCGAGCCAGAAAGTCGGCACGCCGAGCGCCAGCGCGCTCCAGCCGGACAGCATGCGATCGAGCCAGCCGCGCGGCCGAAGCGCGCTCGCCAGCGCCACCGGCACGCCGAGCGCGAGCCCGACCGCCGAGGCGCTCAGTCCGAGCTGCAGCGTGGCCGGAATGCGTTGCAGGATCAGCGTCACCACCGGCTCGCGGTTCTGGATCGACAGGCCGAAATCGCCTTCCAGCGCGTGGTGCAGCCAGGACCAGTATTGCAGCAGCATCGGCCGGTCCAGCCCGAGCCGGGCGATGGTGGCCTGGATCTGCTCCGGCGTGGCGTTCTCGCCCACCAGCGCGCCGACCGGGCTGCCCGGCACCGCGTAGACCATCGCCCAGATGGCGAGCGAGGCCAGCAGCAGCACCGGCAGCATCTGCGCCAGGCGGCGGAGCACGAAGCCGATCATGCCGGCTCGTCCAGCGTGGCCAGGTGAGCGCCCTGGCGATCTTCCAACACCCGCGCCAGGGTGCGCCCGATCGTGTCCAGCGACAGGATGGTGAGCGTGAGCACCAGGCCAGGCAGCACCGCGTAGGTCGGCGCCTCGTACAAATACTGCTTGCCGGTGCGCAGCATGTCGCCCCAGCTCGGCGCTGGCGGCGGGATGCCGACACCGAGAAAGGCGAGCGCCGCTTCCAGCAGAATCGCCACCGAGGTGAGGATGACCACCTGCACCAAAATCGGGCTCCAGGCGTTGGGAAGAACGGTGCGGAACATCGAATAACTCGCCGAGCCGCCCATCGCCTCCACCGCCAGTACGAAATCCAGCCGGCGCAGCGCCAGCACCTGGGCGCGGGTGATGCGGGCGAACCCGGGGATGCCGGTGATGCCGACGGCGACCAGGGCTGCCATTTGGCTGCGGCCGATCACGGCGATCAGCGCCATCGCGAACAGGATGCCCGGCAGCGCCAGCAGCACATCCACCAGCCGCATCAGCACCGCATCGCGCCAGCCGCCGAAGAAGCCGGCGACGAGCCCGATCGGCACGCCGATGCAGCCTGCGATCAGCACGGCACCGGCGGCGGTGGTGAGCGACGTGCGAGCGCCGGCGATCACCCGGGCCAGGATATCGCGGCCGAGCTCGTCGGTGCCGAACCAGTGGGCCGCCGAGGGCGGGTCGAGCGTGGCGGTGAAATCCTGCGCCAGCGGGTCCAGCGGCAGGATCAGCGGCGCGACGAAGGAGGCCAGCAGCACGACCGCCAGGAAGGCGATGCCGAGCGCGGCGCCAGGGTGTTTCAGGGCGAGGCGCATCAGGCCGGCTCCGGCCGGGTCGGGCCGGCGTGATGGCAGGCGCACAGCGTCGGCAGGCCGGGATAACAGGTGAATTCCGGCACCTCAGCCGCACATATGGCATCGGCGCGGAAGCAGCGTGGATGGAAGGTGCAGCCGCTCGGCAGGCGGGCGGGGCTCGGGATTTCGCCGCGCAGCACGATGCGGCGGGTTCTGTCGCGCAGATCGGGGTCGGGCAGCGGAACGGCGGAGAGCAGCGACTGGGTGTAGGGGTGCACCGGGTTTTCGTAGAGCACGTCGCGGTTGCTCTGCTCCACGATGCGGCCGAGATACATCACCGCCACCCGGTCGCAGATATGGCGCACCACCGAGAGGTCGTGGGCGATGAACAGATAGGCCAGGCCAAGCTGCTGTTGCAGGTCTTGCAGCAGGTTGACGATCTGCGCCTGGATCGACACGTCCAGTGCCGCCACCGGCTCATCGAGAATCAGCAATTTCGGTTGCAGCGCCAGCGCCCGCGCGATGCCGATGCGCTGCTTCTGGCCGCCGGAGAACTGCCGCGGCATGCGGCGCATCATGTCCGGCGACAGCCCCACCCGCTCGAACAGCCCGGCGACATAGGCGGCGCCGCCGATCTCCTCGTAGAGACCATGGATGCGCAGCGGCTCGGCGACGATCTCGCCGGCGGTGCGGATCGGGTTCAGCGAGGCGAACGGGTCCTGGAAGACGTACTGCATCTGCCGTCGGATGCGGCGCAGTTCGGCGCGGCGCATGTTGGTGATGTCCTCGCCGCCGAAGCGCACGCACCCGGAGCGGACCGCCAGCAGGCCCATGATGGCGCGCCCGGTGGTGGTTTTGCCGCAGCCGGATTCGCCGACCAGGCCGAGGGTTTCACCGGCCCGGATGGTGAGGTTGACGCCGTCGACCGCGCGGACCCAGCCGATGGTCCGGCGCAGCAGGCGGCTGCGGATCGCGAAGTGGACGCGCAGATCCTCGACCACCAGCAGATCCTCGCCCTTGGTGGTCGCCGCGCCGGCGTCGGGCCGGGGCAGCGGTGGCAGCAGGCCGGTGAGCGGGAAATGGCAGGCGGCGGCACTGGCCTGGCCGTCCTCGCGCAACGCCGGGTCGGTGGTGGCGCAGAGCGTCTGGTCGCGGCCGATGGCGCAGCGCGGGCGGAAGGTGCAGCCGGTGGGCAGGCGCGCGGCCTCGGGCGGCTGGCCCTCGATCGGCAGCAGCCTTGCGGCCACGGTGTCCAGCCGCGGCAGGCTGCGCAGCAGGCCGGCGGTATAGGGGTGGCGGGGGCGATGGAAGATGGCCTCCACCGGGCCGGATTCCACGATGCGGCCGGCATACATCACCGCCACCCGGTCGGCCACTTCGGCGACCACGCCGAGATCATGGGTGATCAGGATCACCGCCGCACCGGTCTGCCGCCGCCGTTCGGCCAGCACCGCCAGCACCTGCGCCTGGACCGTGACATCGAGCGCCGTAGTGGGTTCGTCGGCGATGATCAGCCGCTTCTGCCCGGCCATCGCCATGGCGATCACCACTCGCTGGCGCATGCCGCCGGAGAATTGGTGCGGATACTGGCCGGCCCGCGCCACCGGGTCGGGGATGTCGACTTCCTGCAGCAATGCGGCCGCTTTGGCCGACGCCGCGCCGGCCGCGACCAGGCCGTGCGCCACCTGGCCCTCGATCACCTGCCGGCCGATCGGCAGCACCGGGTTCAGCGTGGTGGTGGGGTCCTGGAAGATGGTGCCCACATCGCGCCCGCGCATCCGGCGCAGTGTCTCGCGGTCCGCCGCGGTAACCTCCAGGCCGCCGAGGCGGATGCTGCCGCGCACCCGCGCCGATGGGTCGAGCAGGCCGGTGATGGCCAGCGCGGTGACGCTTTTGCCGGAGCCGGACTCGCCGACGATGCCGAGCACCTCGCCGGCATGCACGTCGAAATCCACCCCGCGCACCGCCTGGCCGCCGCCGGGGAAGGCCACTTCCAGCCCCCGCACCGACAGCACCGCATCGTCAGGCATCCGGGTTCAGCATATGGTCACGATGTGAAGCCGATCTCGCGCAGCACCAGCAGATTGTCGATATCGGGCACGAAGCCGCTGACCTTCTTGGCCGCCACGATGAGGAACACGTTATAGGAGTTGGTGGCGATGCCGAACGAGTCGTTGACCATCGCCTTGTTCAGCGCGTCGTACGCCGCCTTCACCGCCGGGCCGCTGCCCATCGTGGTGTCGACCCGCTGAATGGCGTCGACATAGTCCTTGAACGGTATGACCTTGCCCAGCACTGGGTTGTTGACGGTGCGATAGATGCTGTTGGTGGCGATCCGGCTGGGGAATTTCTGCACGTTGCCGACACCGCCGAACATCGCGTTGAAATGCCCGCCCAGCATGGCGTCGACGAATTCGGTGCCGCCTTTGAGGTCCAGCTTGATGTTGATGCCGACCTTGGCGAGCGTCGCCTGCACGACCTGGCTGATCCGCACCGATGCATCGTCGCTGCTGTTGACGGTCAGTTTCCAGTCGTTCATCTGCGCGGCGGACAGACCGCACTGCTTCAGCAGCGCCTCGCCCTTGGCGAGATTGAAGGCGTAGGTCTTGTCGTAGGAGCGGTCGGCGGCCGGGCTGGAGGGCGCCCAGGGCAGCGCCGTTACCTCGCCGAGCCCGGCATAGCCCACTTTCAGGATCGCCGCGCGGTCGATCAGGTAGTTGAAAGCCTGACGGAACTTCTCGTTGTTGAACGGCGCCATGGTGGTGTTGATGCGGAACACCTGCACCAGTTGCCCGGGCCCCTGGATCAACTGGTAGCCGGCATCGCGCAGTCGCACTGCATCGCGCGCGCCGCCGCCGTAGATCATGTCGACCGCACCCGACTCAAGGGCCGCCGAGGCGGAGGCATTGTCGCTGAACACGGTGAACACCACGTCCTTCAGCAGCGGCTGGCCGTGGCGCCAGTAGTTTGGGTTGGCGCCCAGATGCAGCTTCTGGCCGAGCACCCGTTCCACCATGTTGAACGCCCCGGTGCCGGCCGGTTTGGTCTCCACGCTGTCGATCCCGGCGGGCGAAATCACCGGCATGAATTCGAGCAGGTCGGTGATCTGGCGATCCGGGACCGGCGCCTTGAAGTTGATCCGCACGGTGCTGGGGTCGACCACGGTCCAGTCTTTCACCACCGCCATGGTCGGGTAGACGTTCTTGCCCTTGGCCGGGTCGTTGGCCTTTTTGAGCGTCGCGTCCAGCGCCGCGCTGTCCATCGCGCTGCCGTCCTGGAAGGTGACGCCCTTACGCAGCGTGAGGGTGACCGAGGTGCTGTCATCGGCCACTTTCCAAGCTGAAGCCAGGGCCGGCACCGCTTTTCCGCGCGCGTCGTAGTCGATCAGCGTGTCGTACAGGTTGCGCATCACCGTCGCGTTCTGCGAGGAGAATTGCATCGGATCGTAATTGACGATGTCGGCCAGCACGGCCACCCGCAGCGTGCCGGTGTTGAGCGCAGCCGCCTGGGCGCGGCCCAACCCGGCCATCGCCAGCCCCGCCGCCGCCAGCAGACCGCCCGCCTGCCGCCGCCCGAGCCTTGGTTGCGACCAGTCCAAACTCCCTTTGGCCATGTCGTGCCCCCTGTTCGCAATTCGATGTTGCGTGCTGGATGCAACCACCGCATCGTGCGCCAGTCAAACACAATCCCGCCGTTCGGCGGCAATGTTTCACATTCTTCGCCGCGTTCGCCCGCCGGGTTTTTCCCCGTTGTAGTGAGGCTTTCATGCGTATTGCCGTGATTCACGTGGGGCAGGAGACCAACGACTTCAACAAACTCCCGACCACAACTGCCAGATTCGCGGCGTTCGGCCTGTACGAACGGGACGAGGTGCTGCGGCGGATGCATGGATTGGGCCAGGTGGGCGGCTGCATCGATGCGGTGGCCGAGGCGGGGCTGGCGGTGGAGTGGGTGCCGATCATCTCCGGCTGGGCGCTGGCCGGCGGCCGGCTGGACCGCGAGGCGCGGCTGTTCTTCGAGGAACGCATCGGCACCGGCCTGCGCGAAGCCGGGCGCATCGATGCGCTGGCGCTGCATCTGCACGGCGCCTGCGCCGCCGAGGGGGTGGACGATGTGGAGGGCGCGCAGCTCGGCATCTGCCGCGCGGTGCTGGGGCCGGAGGTGCCGATCGTGGTCTCGCTGGACCACCATGCCAATGTGACCGAGCAGATGGTCCGGCTCAGCACCGCCATCGTCGGCCACCGCACCCAGCCGCATGATCTGTATGACACCGGGCGGCTGGCCGGCGAGATGCTGGTGCGCATCCTGCGTGACGGCGCGAGGCCGGTGATGGCCTGGCGCAAGCTGCGGATGATCACCCATCAGGAGCAGTTCCTCACGGCCTCCGGGCCGATGAAGACCTGGTTCGACCAGGCCCGCGCGATGGAGGCCGACCCCAGGGTGCTGCAGGTGGTGCCGTGCCCGATGCAGCCATGGCTCGATGTCGCCGAAGCGGGCTGGGCCACCATCGTGGTGACCGACAACGACCGCCCGCTGGCCGAGCGGCTGGCCGATGAGAGCGCCGATCTTGCCTGGGCGATGCGCGACGACTTCATGGTGCGCGAGGCGGTGGCGATCGATGACGGGGTGCGGATGGCCGATGCCGCCGAACGCGGCGTGGTGGTGCTGAGCGACACCGGCGACACGGTGTTCGGCGGCGCCGCCGGCGACAGCAACCTGATCCTGGAATCGATCCTGCGGCTGGGCATCAAAAGCCGGGCGCTGATGCCGCTGGTGGAGCCGCAGACGGTGGCCCGGCTGGTGCAGGCCGGCGAGGGCGCCGAGGTGACGCTGGAGGTCGGCGGGGGTATCAGCGGCTATTTCCGCCCGCTGCGGGTCACCGGCCGGGTGCGCCGCATCGCCGATGGGCGGGTGCGGGTGAAGCTGTTTCAGCAGCCGGAGTTCGACCAGGGCCGCACGGTGGTCTTCGAGACCGGGCCGGTGACCCTGCTGGTTTCCGAGGGCACCGGCGCCGGCGGCAATGTGCCGGACGTGTACCGCTTCTTTGGACTGGAGCCGACAGAGTATAAGATGGCGGTGCTGAAGACGGCGTCCAACTTCCAGTTTTTCGCGCCGATCAGCAGCCGGGTGATCCGCATGGACACCAGCGGCCCCGGCCAGTCCGACGTGGCCGGGCTGCCGTGGAAGCGGGTGCCGCGCCCGATCTTTCCGCTCGACCCGATCGGCGGCTGGCGCGGATGAGCGCCGCCAGGAGCGAGAATACGCCCCCTCACTGGCGCGGATGTTCGATCTGTCGGGCCAGTTCGCCACGGACGGCAATAGCGGGCTGCGCGCGTCGGACCCCGGGTTTCAGCCGCGGATCGCCTCCCGCGCCCCGGCCGGGCGGTGGGGAGATCCTACGGAACTCGGGGCGGCGGCAGTGTATCTGGCGTCGCGGGCGGCGGGCTTTACCACCGGGGGCGTGCTGACGGTGGATGGCGGACTGACGGCGGTAATTTGAGACGCAGGGTGGAACCGATGCGCATTTTCGCGGCAAGCCTGGCGACCGAGACCAACACTTTCGCGCCGATCCCGACCGACCGGGCGGCGTTCGCTGCCAGCTATTATCCGCCGGGCGCGCATCCTGCCACGCCGACCCTGTGCAGCGCGCCGATGGTGGCGGCGCGGCGTGCGGCGCGCGAGGGCGGGCACACGCTGATCGAGGGCAGCAGCGCCTGGGCGGAACCGGCCGGGCTGGTGGGCCGCGCCGCCTATGAGGCATTGCGCGACGAGATCCTCGGGCAGTTGCAGGCGGCCATGCCGGTCGATGTGATGCTGTTCGGCCTGCATGGCTGCATGGTGGCGCATGGCTATGACGACTGCGAGGGCGACCTGCTGGCCCGTGCGCGCGCCATCGCGCCGCGTGCGGTGATCGGCGCGGAACTGGACCTGCATGCGCATCTCTCGACGCAGATGGTGGAGAGCGCCGATGTCATCGTGGCGTTCAAGGAGTTTCCGCATACCGACTTCCTGCCGCGCGCCGAGGAGCTGACGGCCTTGTGCCTGCGCGCGGCGGACGGCCGGATCGCACCGGTGGCTTCGGTGTTCGACTGCCGGATGATCGGCGGCTTCATGACCAGCCGCGAGCCGGGGCGGAGCTTTGTCGATCGACTGCAGGCGATGGAGGGGCGGGACGGCGTCTTGTCGATCTCGGTGATCCACGGCTTCCAGGCGGCGGATGTCTATGATGTCGGCACCAAGGTGCTGGTTTATACCGATGGCGACGCAGCGGCCGGGGAACGGCTGGCCGAGCGTTTGGGGCGGGAGCTGATCGGCTGGGGCGGCGCCGGGGTGCCGGTGCATCTGAAGACCTCGGAGGCGGTGGCCGAGGCGATGCGGATGCCGGGCGGGCCGGTGGTGCTGGCCGATCGCTGGGACAATCCGGGCGGCGGGGTGGCCGGGGACAGCACCTTCCTGATCGAGGAGCTATTGAAATTCCCCGACATGCCGGCCGCCGTGGGCGCGTTGTGGGACCCGGTGGCGGCCGCTTTCTGCATCGCCGCCGGGCCGGGGGCGGAACTGCCGCTGCGCTTCGGCGGCAAGGCGGCGGCGACCTCCGGCCGGCCGATCGACGCTGTGGTGCGGGTGCGGGCGACCACGCCGGAGCTGCTGATCCCGTTCGAGCAGAGCCAGGTCTCGCTGGGGGCGGCGGCTTCGATTAGCATCGGCGCGCTGGATGTGGTGCTGGCCAGCGGCCGGGCGCAGACCTTCAACCCGGCGGTGTTCACCCGGCTCGGCATCGATCTGGCGGCCAAGAAGATCGTGGTGGTGAAATCCTCCAACCATTTTCACGCCGCCTTCGCGCCGATCGCCGCCGGCATCATCTATGTCGATTGCGGCGGCCCCTATCCGCCCGATCCGGCGCGGATCGCCTATACCAAAATCCGCCGGCCGATCGCCCCGCTCGACCCCAATCCCTGGCTCGGCTGAGGAGGCCATGATGGACGACGCGCACGACCCGATCATCGGCGAGGGCCGGCACCGCTACCGCTTCCGCCGGGCCTGGGCGAAGCTGCCGCGCTGGTGGAATTTCGGCGAGAACGCGCCGGGGCGGCCGCCGCAGACCGCGGTGCAGGGGGCGGTGGCGGCCAATGGCGACGTGTATGTGCTGTCGCGCGGCGCGCATCCGGTGACGGTGTTCGACGGCGAGGGTAATTTCATCACTGCCTGGGACAAAGGGCGATTTTCGCCGTTTGTGCATGGGTTGGCGATCGACCCGCAAGGGCATGTCTGGATCACCGATTCGGGCAGCCACACCATCACCGAGCATCTGGCTGATGGCACCCTGCTGCGCACGCTCGGCAGTGCGGCGTTTCCGGCGCCGACCTTCTACGGCAATCCGTTCAACATGCCGACCGGGGTGGCGTTCGCCGCGGATGGCGACATTCTAGTGTCGGACGGCTATGGCAACCGCCGCGTGCATCGCTTCGCGCCGGACGGCACGCTGCGCCATTCCTGGGGCGGGCCGGGCGCCGGGCCGGGCGAATTCGCGCTGGTGCATTACATCGCGATCGACGCGCAGCAGCGTGTTTATGTCGCCGACCGCGAGAACAACCGCATCCAGCTGTTCGACGGCGCTGGCGGGCATCTGGCCGACTGGGCCGATTTCAGCCTGCCGAGCGACCTGGCGATCGGGCGCAACAGCATCGTGGTGGCCGGGCAGGACGGGCTGAGCATCTGGAGCCTGGAGCGCGAATTGCTGATCCGCTGGTCGCGCGACACGCCGCTCAAGGATGCGCTCAACCTGCACGGCGTCTGGCTGGACGGGGAGGAGAACATCTACCTCGCGCAATTTGACCGCACCGTCTCCAAGCTGACGCGCATTCCGTGAGAGATTTCCCGATGTGCAATTCTGCCGGAGGGCGCATATCGTGCGGGAGCGTAGGTAAAGCGGGTCGGTTCGTCGCTTCGGGAGAGTCCACCTGCGCCGATCACACACTGACCTGAAGCCGTCGCCGCCCCCCTCCTGCCGACCCGCTGCTGGACACCGCTTTCCGCTCAGGCGCAGCGGCAGTGCCCCAGCCACCGGCAGCGCCGTCGCTTCGCGCAGCCGCCAGAACCAGCCTGACGAATGAAGTGCATCACCTCAGGGCCGGTGGCGGCGCCAAACGCCTGGCGCTGGCGAAGCGCAGGCCATGAGTCGGCCCCTGCGCGGCCTTGGGGGTATATGTTCGTGATATGTTTCGAAATAGCAGTCCGACGCTCCCGGACGCACCGCTTTCCCTGTATTCTTCCCTGTTTGCAGGAAACGCCACCAGCAGAGACCGGTTCGCTCCAGACTACGTCCTCAGCCACGCATATGGCCCTTGGCCGGGTTATATCGCTTTTTCTGGAAATTGTGGGGCGGTGTCGTGGGTTAGCGAGGGGGTTCCGGTCTCTCGCTGGCGGTGGCGCGCGATTGGCGGCACTCTGGGGCGGGTTTTGAGCCCCGGTCTCTGTCGTCGATTTTCCAATATCCGAAAGTCGCCTGGCTCGGGAGCCAGAGACCGGTTTGCTCTCTTTGAGAGACCGGTTCGCACTGGCGCGCGGTGGGCAATTTCGGGGTAATCGATGCTCGGGAGTTTTGGCGGCAACGATCGCAAAATGCGACGGGCTCGTTCTCGCCGTTCTGGCAGGAAACCAACACCCCGTCCTCGGCCAGCTGCGGCGCCGGGGTGCGTGTGGCCGTAGTGTGAGTATGCTCAGATCGACTGATGGGTTTGATCGATACAGGAGGTCCGTCGTTCAGCGCGTCGATCGACATCGAGACCCCAGCCGATCAACGCACCGGGAGCTTGCCCCGATCCGCCGGGGTGGCGAATTCCTCGCGTAGGGCCGCTGCGAAGGCTTCCGCAACCGCCGACTGTGGACGACCCAGGGGCGATACGAGCGTGAGATCCTCGGCAATGCGTGGCAGGAACGGTCGGATCACGATTCGACGGTGCCGATTGTCCTCGGCGCTCACCCGATCGAGGATCGCAAGTCCCACGCCTTCCATCACGAGCGCGCAGGCGGTGCTCGCCAGCGGAGTGTCGATATGCGTGCGCGGCCGCACGTTCCGCGCTTCCAGCAGCCCATCGAGCTTGGTGCGGAGCCGGTTCACCGAGGCCAGAGCGATAAATGGCTGGTCATGCAGGTCGGCCGGCCGGATCACGCGACGCTGGTGCAACGGATGGTTGGGGGGCATCACGCAGACTGCCTCCACCGATGCCAGACGCTCCCGCCTCACTTCGTTCACCCGGACCTCGAACTGAGCGATGCCAAGGTCGACATGGCCGCTCGCGACTGCCTCGGCGACACGCGGGGAGTCCATTGTCTGCAACGATATCGACAGGCCGGGCCAGCGCCGCAGGAATGTTGCCACCAGTCCGGGCAGCCAGCCGCTACTGGCCGCGTGGCTTGCCGCCAACACCAACCGCCCCTGCCGCAGGCCCTTCAGGTCCTGAGCGAACCGGGTCAGGTAGTCGAGGCTGACGAAGGCGCGACGCACCTCGTGGTGCAGCGCCTGTGCCTCCGGCGTTGGAATCAGCCGCCGCCGCTCCCGCAGGAACGCGCGGAAGCCCAGTTCGCGCTCCAACTGGCCGAGGGTCTTGCTCACGGCAGGTTGCGACACATGCAGCAGCGCGGCGGCAGCGGTGACGGTACCGGCCTCCATCAACACCCGGAATACCTCGCATTGCCGCAGGTTCATTTTGCCGGGTTCCATAACCTAGAAGCATGAACTGCCCACAATAAGTGCTTTGACCTGCTCCTCGCAACGCCCGTAGGGTTACAGCAGGGATCAAAAAGCCAGCGGGAAACGCGGCGTCGGCAAATGGAACATTCCCAGGCGACGGCTGAATTGCCTTTAGTGGACAAACGAGTGCGATTGGGATGCCGGGCCAAGCCCGCGCAGGCCATGTCGTGAACCGACGACAGGATTTTCCGTGAGCGCGATCAACGAACGCCGTCAGATGAAGCTTGGGCTCAATATCGTCGCCAACGGCGCCCATGCGGCAGGCTGGCGCATGCCGCAGGCGCGGGCCGACGCCGCGATGGACATCAGGCTGTGGAAGAAGATGGCGCAGGCGGCGGAAAAGGCCCGTTTTCACTTCATGTTCTGGGCCGATGGCATCGCCGTGCGCCACTCCGCACGCGACGATGACGAACTTTCCTACAATGCGCGCATCGATGTGTTCGAGCCGATGACGGTGATTGGCGCGTTGGCCGCGGTGACCGAGCGGATCGGCTTCGTTGCCAGCGCCTCGACGACCTACAACGAGCCCTACCATATCGCGCGTAAGTTCGCCTCGCTCGACTATGTCAGCAACGGTCGTGTCGGCTGGAACGTGGTCACTTCGTGGAGTGAGCAGGAGGCGTATAATTTCGGCCGCGAGGCGCATATGGAGCACGGCCTGCGCTACCGTCGCGCGGAGGAGTTCGTCGATATTGTTTTCGGTCTGTGGGACAGCTGGGAGGACGACGCGTTCATCCGCGACAAGGCCAGTGGGCGCTATTTCGATCCGAACAAGTTGCATACCCTGAACCATCGCGGTGAGATATTCTCGGTCAAAGGGCCGCTCAATGTCGCCCGCCCGATCCAGGGTTACCCGGTGATCGCACAGGCCGGCTCGTCGGGGCCCGGCCAGGACCTCGGCTCGCGCATCGCCGACCTCATCTACACTGCTCAGAAAACCCGCGAATCCGCCCTCACCTTCTACCGCAGCGTAAAGGAGCACGCTGCTGCAGCCGGCCGGGCGCCTGGGTCGATGCTGGTGATGCCGGGCATCCTGCCCATCATGGGCCGCACCCGCCAGGAGGCGAAGGACCGTTTCGAGCAGTTGCAGGACCTGGTGCATCCCCGCGTCGGGCTGCCCACTTTGGCCGACACCTATGGCGACCTGTCCGCCATGCCTCAGGACGGTCCGCTGCCGCCGCCGCTCGAGGGCAGCAACGCAGTGAAAAGCGGCCATGAAGCGCTGATCCGGCTCGGGCAGCAGCCGGGCATGACGATCAGCAAGCTGTACAAGATCATGGCGGGCGCGTCGGGCCATAATATGCTTGTCGGCACCCCCGCAGACGTTGCCGACCAGATGGAGGACTGGTTTTTGGCCGGCGCCTGCGATGGCTGGAACATCATGCCCGCCTTCATGCCAGATCCCGCCTACGAGGCATTCGAGTGGCTGGTCCCGGAACTGCAACGCCGCGGCCTGCACCAGACCGAATACAGCGGCGACGGCACGCTGCGTGGCAGCCTTGGCCTCGCGCGCCCGGAATTCCACAGCCGTGGGTATGCACGCTGACCGCGCCCGTCCCCTTCACGCTTATTGGAGATGCGTCATGAAAACCCTCGTTCCGCTTGGCGCCGCTGCGTTCCTCGTCATGGCTATGTGGGCGTCACCATCGGCCGCGGCACAACAGCCGGGCGCCGATCCAGCGCTGACCCAAGCTGAGGACCCGGCGCTGGTGAAGCTGCTGCCGGCGGCAATGGCGAAGTCTAGGGTCTTCACTGTGGCCGTAGCGCTTGGCTCGCCGCCGGACGATTTCCGGAACGAGAAGGGCGAGGTCGTGGGCTGGGAGATCGATATCCTCCGGGCCGCCTGCGAGGCCCTTGGCATCGCCTTCGAACCACGGCCGACCACCTTCGATACGTTGATCCCGGGGCTGCAGGCGAAGCGTTTCGATGCGGCGATCGGCCAGATGGGCGTTACCGTCGTGCGGGAGAAGGTCGTCGACATGATCGGTACGCTGACTGGCAACGAACTGTTCGCGGCGCTGGCCGAGAACCCGATCAAGGTGGAGAGCCTCGACGACTTGTGCGGGATCACCGTCGCCACCACGCGGGGCTCGCGCGAGATGGTGTTCGCCGAGGAGCATAATCCTAAATGCGTCGCGGCCGGCAAGAAGCCGATTAACGCGTTGGCCTTTGCCGACGGCAATGGGGCGGCGGACGCGCTGATGAGCCGCCGAGCCGATCTCTTCTGGCTTGGCTCCACAGCGGTCAGTTATTTCGTTGCCCAATCCAAGGGCCGCGCCAAGGTTGTCGGCCATTATACCGACACCAGCTATATCGGCGTGGCGATGCCCAAGGGTTCCGACATGGCCACCCCGTTGCAGGCAGCTATCCAGCATCTGATTACCAACGGCACCTACGGCAAGATCGTTGCCAAATGGGGCCTGGCCGACGCTGCCGTGAAGGAGGCGCCGTTGAATCCGACCAACGCTCTGAAATGATCCTGAAGCTGGGCTCCGATTCGGGGGTGCCGGACGTCGTCGTGCCGCTGCGCCACCCTTGGACATGGGCGGCCAGCGGGATGGCTGTGCTGATCGCAGCTGCGGTGGCCGTCAGCGTCGCCACCAACCCCGCCTTCCAATGGCCGGTGGTGGCCAAGTATCTCTTCGACGCCCAGATTCTCGGCGGTCTACTCCGCACGCTCGAACTCACCGTGGTCGCGATGGCCATGGGCCTCGTGCTCGGTACGGTCTTGGCGATAATGCGGCTGTCTGCCAACCCGCTGTTGTCGACGTTGAGCTGGCTCTACATCTGGTTCTTTCGCAGCGTGCCGGTGCTGGTGCAGTTGATCTTCTGGTACAATTTCGGCGCCCTGTACCCGACGCTCGTGCTGCGCGTCCCCTTCGGCCCCGAGCTTTACCACGCCAGCATGAACGCGGTGATCACGCCGCTCACCGCCGCCCTCGCCGGGCTCGGCCTGGCCCAGGCCGCCTATACCGCCGAGGTCATCCGCGCCGGCATCGCCTCCGTGGCGCACGGGCAGACCCGCGCGGCCAAGGCGCTGGGCATGCGTCCGGCGACCATCTTCGTACGCATTGTCTTTCCACAGGCGATGCGGGTGATCATTCCGCCGGTTGGGAACGAGGTGATCTCGATGGTCAAGAGCACCTCGCTGGTCAGCGTCATAGCGCTGTCGGACCTGCTGTACACCGCACAGCTCATTTATGCCCGTACCTATGAGACCATTCCACTGTTGATCGTGGCCTCACTCTGGTACCTCGCCATCGTCTCGGTGCTCTCAGCAGGCCAGCATGTGCTCGAACGTCGGTACCGGCAGCGCTGATGCAGGAAGCCGAACCGATGGTCCGGATCAGGGGACTGGTTAAGCGCTTCGCTGGCCGCGAGGTGTTGAGCGGCATCGACCTTGATGTGCCCGCCGGTAGCGTGATGTGCATCATCGGTCCCTCGGGTTCGGGCAAGAGCACGCTGCTGTCCTGCATCAACCACCTGGAGCGTATTGACGGCGGCCGGCTGTGGGTCGGCGGCGAACTCGTGGGCTATCGCGAATACAAAGGCCGGCTATACGAACTTCCGGAGCGCCAGATCGCCGGCATGCGCCAGAAGGTCGGCATGGTGTTCCAGCACTTCAACCTGTTCCCGCACATGACGGCGCTGCAGAATATCATCGAGGCGCCGATCCGGGTGAAAGGCGAGCCCGCCGCAACGGCGAAGAGGCGGGCGATGGCGTTGCTGGAGCGGGTCGGCCTTGCCGCCAAGCATGCATCCTTCCCCGCGCAGCTTTCCGGTGGCGAGCAGCAACGTGTCGCCATTGCCCGCGCGCTGGCCATGGAGCCGCAGCTGATGCTTTTCGACGAGCCGACCTCAGCGCTCGACCCCGAACTCGTCGGGGAGGTTCTGGCGGTGATGAAGGATCTCGCCCGTTCGGGCATGACGATGGTGGTAGTCACCCATGAACTCGCGTTTGCGCGTGAGGTCGGTGACGAGCTGACTTTCATGGATGCCGGCCTCGTGGTCGAGCGCGGGCGCCCGCGCGACGTGCTCGCCGCTCCGCAGGAGGCGCGCACGCGGGACTTCCTCTCCCGCGTGCTGTAACAGCTCTACTCTGCCGCCCCTGTGAGGGTACGCACATCCCGTGTGTATCGATTGACGTGCGGCTTCAGGCCGAGATTTTCGCGCAGAGTGCGTCCCTCATACTCACGCCGGAATCGTCCGCGGCGCTGCAGCTCTGGCGTGATGAACTCGACGAAATCCTCGCACCCACCGGGCAGGATTGCCGGCGTAATGTTGAACCCGTCGCAGGCCTCGGCGTCGACCCACTGCTCCATCACGTCAGCAATGTCTGATGCCGTGCCGATCAGGCAGAAACCGCCGGCGCCCGCAAGGTTCTGGCACAGCTGGCGAATGGTCCAATTGTTGTCTCGCACGCGTTTCATGATCCGGTCGTACGCGCTGCGTACCTGCGGCTCCACCGTCAGCTCTGGCACCGGGCCGTCGATCGGATAGCCGGTGAGATCGCCGAGCTCGTTGTACACCCGTGCGAGCCCGACCAGCGGATCGAGCAGTTCCTGCAACTGGTCGAACTTCGCCTGCGCCTCGACCCGTGTGGCGGCGACGAACGGCCGCAGCCCCGGCATGATCTTCAGGTCGTCACGGTCACGCCCGTATTTTGCCATCCGCCGCTTTATGTCGTCGTAATAGGCCTTGGCCGCGGGAATGCTGTCCTGTGCGGCATAGACCACGTCGGCCGACGCGGCGGCGATCTCACGTCCGGGTTCCGACGCACCGGCCTGCACGAGGATCGGTCGCCCTTGCGGCATCGAGGCGACGTTCAGCGGCCCGTTCACCGTGAAATGCTTGCCGCGATGGTTCAGCAGATGCATCTTCGCCTCGTCGTAGAACACGCTGTTCGCCTTGTCGTAGACGAAGGCGTCCGGCTCCCAACTGTCCCACAAACCTTTGACCACTTCGATGAACTCTGCCGCCCGCTCGTAGCGCGTGTCGTAGTCCAGGTGCTTGGCGCGGTTGAAGTTCTGCGCTTCCGCATCCGACCACGAGGTCACCATGTTCCAGCCGGCGCGCCCGCCGCTGATCAGATCCAATGTCGCGAACTTGCGCGCCACGTGATACGGCTCGTTGTAGGTGGTGGACGCCGTGGTCACCAGGCCGATATGCTTCGTCAGCGCCGCCAGCGCAGGCAACAGGGTCATCGGCTCCATCTCGACGATCTCGTAGCCGGAACGGCTCAGCGAGCCCGGCGGCTCGTCCTTCTCGCGGATGCCGATCCCGTCGGCGAAGAAGATCATGTCGAACTTGCCGCGCTCGGCGGCTTGCGCGTTGCGCACATAGTGCTCGAACCGCAGCGTGCCGTCGGCAGGTACGGCCGGATGGCGCCATGCGGCGACGTGGTAGCCGATGCCGCGCATGGACATACCGAGCTTCATGTGCCGCCTGTGGTCACTCATCCGAATGCCCCGTCCTGTCGCCCAAGTATCGGCAATCCAGTCTGGCGCGGCCAGACCATTTTACGCTTGACGACATAATCCTGCTCGGCGTGCTGACGACAATACGCCATCTTGCATTTGCTGAATGCCGGCGTGCACCAGCTACGGTGAGAGGCGGTCTGTGAATGATGCCGGAACAATCAGAAGCTATTGATTTTGTGGAACTCAACCTCTGTCGGTGATGGGCGGCAACGCCTTCACGCTCCTGAAACAGCCATTTCTCTCATTCCGGCATCATTCGCAGACAAGCTCTTAGATCCGCGGCCGCGAAACCTCCGCCACCGCCTCCACCACCGCACTTGCCGCCATGCGCGGCAGCCGCGCCAGCAGCCCTCGCCGGCGGGGCCGGAACACCCGCTTGCGCGCCTTCTCGCCGCCGATCTCGCGCACCAGCCCGTCCACGTCGCCGAAGCCGTCGATCAGCCCCGCCTCGCACGCCCGCGCGCCGAGCATGAAGCTGCCGTCGAACAGCGCCGCCTCCTCGCCCTTCAGCCGGCCGGTGCGGCGCGTGCGCACCCAGTCCTTGAAGCGGGCATGGATGTCGTCCATCAGGCCGCGCACGAAATCCACGTCCTCCGGCCGTTCCGGGGAGAACGGGTCCAACCGCGCCTTGTTGGCGCCGGCGGTGTACAGCCGGCGGCGCACCCCCAGCCGGCCGATCGCCTCCTCGAAGCCGAAGCCGCCGCCGATCACGCCGATGGAGCCGACCACGCTCATCGGGTTGGCCAGGATGCGGTCGGCCGCGCAGGCCAGCCAATAGCCGCCGGAGGCGCCGGTCTCGCCGATCACCGCCGTCACCTTGGCGCCGTTCTCCTCGGCGCGCAGGCGGATGCGGGCGGCGATCTGGTCGGACTGCACCGGCGAGCCGCCGGGGCTGTCGATGTCCAGCACCACATGCCCGCCTTGGCCGGCGGCGCGGAAGGCGGCGTCGATCAGCGGGGCGTAGGCGGCGATGTTCAGCGCGGCGCGGCGGGCGAGCATGCCGTGCAGCACCAGCACGGGCACCTTTTTACGGCGCCAGAACAGCAGGTTCATTCACTTTCCTTCGGCAGGCGGTCGCGCACCAGGGCCAGGTAGTAGTCCCGCATGTGCGGCAACGCGCGATCGTCGAAGTCATATGTGGGGTTGTGCAGCCCGGCGCAATCAACGCCGTTGCCGACGAAGGCGAAATTGCCCGGCACATGGGCCAGCAGGCGGGCGAAATCCTCGCTGCCCATCAGCATGGGGCACTCGGGGTCCAGCGTGTCCATGCAGGTGGCGGCGGCGCGCAGCGCGGCGCGCGTCGGCTCCGCGGCGTTGAGGGTGGACACGAATTCGCGCGTGTAGGCCACGCTGGCGGTGGCGCCGTGGGCGGCGGCGGTGGCCTCGGCGATGCGGCGCAGTTCCGCCTCGATGATGGCGCTGACCTCGGGGCGGAAGCTACGGGCGTCGCCCAGGATGCGCACCGTGGTCGGGATCACGTTGCGGGTGCCGTCGGTGAGGAACTCGGTGACCGAGAGCACCGCCGGCGCCACCGGGTCCAGCCGCCGCGCCACCACCTGCTGCAGCGCCATCACCACGGCGCTGCCGGCCAGGATGGGGTCGATGCAGACATGCGGGCGGGCGGCGTGGCCGCCGCGGCCGGTGAGGGTGATGGCGAAATTGTCCTCGGCGGCCATCAGCGGACCGGGGCGGGTGGCGAAATGGCCCACCGGCAGGCCGGGCAGGTTGTGCAGGCCATACGCCTCGTCGATCGGGAAGCGGGACAGCAGGCCGTCGTCCAGCATCGCCTGCATGCCGCGCCCGTGCTCCTCGGCGGGCTGGAAGATGAAATGCACGGTACCGTCAAAGTCCGGCTCGGCGGTCAGCGCCTGGGCGGCGCCGAGCAGGGCGGCGGTGTGGCCGTCATGGCCGCAGGCGTGCATGCGGCCGGGGATGGTGCTGCGGTGCGGGCGGTCGGCGGCCTCCTGGATCAGCAGTGCGTCCATGTCCGCGCGCAGGCCGATGGCGCGGTTGCCGCCGCCCCGGCGCAGGGTGGCCACGACGCCGGGGCCGCCGATGCCGGTGGCCACCTCCAGCCCCGCCGCGCGCAGGATTTCGGCCACGAAGGCGGCGGTTTCATGCTCCTCGAAGCCGGTTTCGGGGTGGGCGTGCAGGTGGCGGCGCCAGGCGGCCATCTCGGTCATATCACGTGCAATCATATCACGTGCTCCGGACGCAGGCGGCAGGCGGCGGCGGCGGCCTGGGTCTCCACCTGAAGCGTGGCGTGGTGGATGGCGAAGCGGGTGTCCAGCTCCTCGCAGGCGCGGCGGATCAGCGCCTGGTCGTCGGCACCCTCCTCGCGCACCAGGTGGGCGGTCATCGCGGTCTCGGTGGTGGACAGCGCCCAGATATGCAGGTCGTGCACCTCCGCCACCCCCGGCAGGGCGCGCAGATGCGCCGCCACCTCGGCCGGGGCGATGCGGCGGGGCACGCCGTCCATCGCCAAGTGGGCGGCGTCGCGCAGGGTGCCCCAGGTGCTGGCGACGATGATCGTCACGATCGCGAAGGAGGCCAGCGGGTCCAGCCACAGCCAGCCGGTCAGCAGGATGCCGCCGGCCGCCAGCACCACGCCGAGCGACACCAGGGCGTCGCCGGCCATGTGCAGGAAGGTGGCGCGGATATTGATGTCGTCGTGCCCGCGGCTGAACAGCCAGGCGGTGAAGCCGTTGATGGCGATGCCGGCGCCGGCCACCAGCATGACGGTGGCGCCGCCGACCGGGGCCGGGTGGAAAAGCCGGTCGATCGCCTCGGCCGCGATGGCGCCGGCGCCGAGCAACAGCACCATGGCGTTGATCAGCGCCGCCATGATGGAGCCGCGCCCCCAGCCATAGGTGAGCCGCGCGCTGGGCGCCCGCCGCGCCGCCACCGCCGCCGCCCAGGCCAGCAGCAGGCCCAGCACGTCGCCGGCGTTGTGGGCGGCGTCGGCCAGCAGCGCCACCGAGTTGGCCGCCAGCCCATACGCCACCTGGGCGGCCACCAGGGCGATGTTGAGCGCGGCGCCGACCGCGAAGGCGGTGCCGAAATCGACCGGCGCATGGACGTGGCCATGCCCGTGGTCGTGGCCATGATCGTGGTCGTGGTCGTGGTCGTGGTCGTGGTGATGGTCGTGTCCGCTCATGCGCGCCTGCCTTGCTGGCCGGACGGTCGCACTGAGGCATGGTGCGGTGCAAGGGCGAGCAGCGAGGAAGTTCAGGTCACATGAAGGCGGGGAGGGGGTGAGGCGGGGAGGCGGGGAGGCGCCTCACCTTGCTTCTCCCCGCCTCCTCGCCTCCATGTGTTTCTTCTCTACCTCAGGGCCGCGCCGGCTCCGGCCAGTTCGGCCGGTCCAGCGGGTCGGGCTTCAGGGAGCGGTCCATGTGGTCCACCACCCCGCGCACCCCCGGCGTGCCCTCGGCGGCCACCACCAGGGCGCGGCGCACCGCCGGCTCGTCGTAGCGGCCCCACAGATGCACCACCCCGTCCTCGACGAGGATGTTCTCCGGCTCCGGCCGCCCCGCCCAGCCCTGCTGGCGCAGTTCGGCCAGCAATGCGTCGCGGATGCGCAGGTCGTCGGCCGGCAGGCTGGCCGGGACAGCCCGGCTGGCCAGCGCCTTCAACAGGTTGGCGCGGGTGATGATGCCCACCACCGCGCCGGCCGCATCCAGCACCGGCACGCGCTTGATCCGCCGCCACTCCAGCAGCTCGGCGATCTCGGCCACCGGCGCGTCGTCGTGCACGCTCACCACCTCGGGCGTCATCACGTCGCGCGCATGGCGGCCATGGGTGTGGACATACTCATCGGCCACGCTGGAGGAGGACATGAACAGCGCCAGCCAGCCGGAATAGCGCGGCGCGGTGCCGGCTTCCACCCGGCGCACCAGATCGCCCTCGCTGACGATGCCCACCAGCCGGTCGCCGTCCAGCACCGGCACGCCGCTGATGCGGTTGGCGAGCAGGATGCCGGCGATCTCGGCCACCGTCGCCTCGGGCCCCACCGCGATCACGTCGCGGGTCATGATGTCGGCGGCGTTCATGGCAGCAGCGGCTCGTTCCAGCGCGGCCGGTCCATCGGGTCGAAGCCGGAGAACTCGTCCAGATGGTCCTCCACCGCCTTCACGCCCGCGATGTTCTCGGCGGCCACCACCATGGCGCGGCGCACCGCCTTGGAGGCCACGCGGCCCCACAGGTGCACCACCCCGCCCTCCACCAGCACGTTGGCCGGGTCGGTGGCGCTGGCCCAGCCCTGGGCGCGCAGTTCGGCCAGCAGGGCGACGCGGATGGCGGTGTCGTCGGCGGTGGCGGTGGGCAGGCCGTGGCGGGCCAGCGCCGCCACCAGGTTGGCGCGGGCGACGATGCCCACCAGCCGGCCGGCCGCATCCAGCACCGGCACCCGCTTCAGGTCGCGGGATTCCAGCGTTTCGGCCACCTGGGCGATGTCCATGTCCTCAGGCACCACCACCACCGCGCGGGTCATCACGTCGCCGGCGCGGCGGCTATGGGTGCGCACGTATTCGGCGGCACGGGTGGCGGCGCTGGTGAACAGGTCGGCCAGCAGCGAATGTCGCGGCGCGGTGCCGGTTTCCGCCCGGCGCACCAGATCGCTCTCGCTGACGATGCCGACCAGAGCGCCGTCCGCGACGATCGGAACGCAACTGATATGGTGATGCACCATCATTGTCGCGATTTCGTGGACCTGCGCATTCGGCCCGGCGGTGACCACGTTGCGGGTCATGATGTCGGCGGCGTTCATCGGCGGCCCTCCCGGATTGATGCCCATTCTATGCCGCGAGGCCGGCCGCGTCGCCTTGATCTGGGTCAACCGCCCCCGAGGGCTGCGTTTCCTGTAGCCCGGATGTGCGCCCGGCGGCGATTGCGCGGTCGGAAAACCCTGTATGGGATGCCCATATCGAAGCCGATCCGCACCACGCGGACGGCGACGAGGCATGAGGGGATCGTCCGATGTTCGACACCAAAACCCGCGATATCGCGCGGATGCTGATGCGTACCCACGGCCTGCGCGCCCATGCGGTGGCCCAGGAGCACGCCGCCCAGGCCCGCGCCAAGGGCGACGCCGCCGGCGCCGACCATTGGGACCGCGTTGGCCGCCGCATCCATGAGCTGCGCGCCGGTCAGCCGGCTAGCAGCGCCGCCAGCGCCACCGCGCCCACGCCGATCCGGTAATACGCGAACGGCGCGAAGCCGTGCCGGGCGACGTAGCCGACCAGCGCCCGCACCACCAGCAACGCCGCCACGAACGCCGCCGCGAAGCCCAGCGCGATCAGCAGGCCGCCATCGGCGGTCAGCGTCGCCCGGTTTTTGTACAAATCATAGGCGGTCGCGCCCAGCATGGTGGGAATGGCCAGGAAGAACGAGAATTCGGTGGCCGTCCGCCGGTCCACCCCCAGCAGCAGCGCGCCCATGATGGTGGCGCCCGAGCGCGACACGCCCGGGATCATCGCCACCGTCTGGCAGAACCCGATGCCCAGCGCCCGCCCCAGGCCCAGGGCCGCGATCGAGCCCACCCGCGCCGGCGGCACCACGCGCTCGATCGCCAGGATGGCCACGCCGCCCAGGATCAGGCTCGCCGCCACCACGTAGGGCGAGAACAGTACGCCCTTGATGAAGCCGTGCGCGAGCGCGCCGATCATCGCCGCCGGCAGGAAGGCCACCAGCACCGCCAGCGCGAAATGCCGCGCCGCCGGGTCGCCGGCCAGCCCCAGCGCCACCCCCAGCAGCCGGCGCGCATACAGCACGCACACCGCCAGGATGGCGCCGAGCTGGATCGCCACCTCGAACACGAAGCCCGGCGGCCCCTGGAAGCCCAGCAGCCGCGAGGCCAGGATCAGGTGGCCGGTGGAGGAGACCGGGATGAACTCGGTCAGCCCCTCCAGCAGGCCCAGCAACAGGGCCTCGGCGTAGGTTTGGAATGTCATCGCTTGATCCGGAAATGTGATCCGTCGAATGTAATCTGTCAGGGGGGCCGTGCGGCGGGCTCACCCCACCTGCCGCGGCCGCCAGATCGCCGTGTGCGCCACGCGCGCCAGCGGCCGCCCATCGGCCAGCACCAGCGCATCCAGCTCCACGAAGCGGTGGCCCTTGCGCTCGTAGTTTTCGGCCACCCGCGCCCGCACCCCCAGCGTCTCGCCCACCCGCCCGGCCGCCAGATGCCGCACCCGGCTGCCGACATGGATCCACGGCCCCAGCACCACGCTATGGGTCAGTGCCCAGTTGCAGGTGCGCAGCACCATGCCGGGGTGCAGCAGGCCCTCGGCGGCGTAAAGCGGGTCCGTCTCGCGCAGGTCGGCCAGATAGGCGCCCGCCACCGCGGACGTTACGTGCAGGGGCCGCATGCCGAGCCAGGTGCCCGCCGCCAAGCTGTCCTCGCCCGCCGGCGGCCGCGCGGCCGGGGGTGTGACCTGCGGCCAGGCGGCGAGGTCGGGCGGCGGGTCGGCGGCCTCCGGCAGGCTGGCCGTGCCGGTGGCGCACAGCGCGCCGAGGCTCTCCACCCGCAGCGACAGGCCCTCGCCCGCCGCCTCGGCGCCGACCACGGTCATCTCGCCGTCATAGACGGGGCTGGCGAAGCGGCATTCCGCCGTGCCGCGCTCCAGCCAGGCCCGGCCCCAGCGCGCCACCGGCTGGTGCGCCATGTAGGCATACACATCCACCCCCGGCACCAGCCCGCCGGTGAAGCCGAAGCGCCGGGCCACGCTGTCGTCGTGGATCTTGTTCTCGGAGTCGTGCGCGCTGTTGTAGGCGCGAACCTCGTAGGGCGCGGGCAGCGTGGCGGACATGCGGGTTCCTCCCTTTCCCCCCACCCTACCCTGCCGCCGCGCCGCCATGCCAGGATGCGCGCCAACAAACAGGATGGGGGAACCGGCAATGGCGGAGGATCTGGCGCATTGGCTGCGGGCGCGCTTCGGCGAGGCGGTGGCGGTGCCGGCGGAGGCCGACCTGCCGGCGCTGGCCGGCATGGCCCGCCACCGCACGCTGCGCCGCTACCACGACCGGCCGGTGTCGCTGGCGCTGCTGCGGGCGCTGGCCGGGGTGGCGCTGTCCGCCCCCAGCAAGAGCGACCTGCAACAGGCCGACATCGTGATCGTGCGCGACCCGGCGCAGCGCGCCGCCCTGGCCGCCCTGCTGCCCGACAATCCCTGGGCGCGCACGGCGCCCGCCTTCCTGGTGTTCTGCGGCAACAACCGCCGCCAGCGCCGCCTGCACGAACTGCGTGGACACACATTTGTGAACGACCACCTGGACGCCTTCTTCAACGCCGCGGTGGATGGCGCCATCGTGCTGGCGACCTTCGTCGCCGCCGCCGAGACGGCCGGCCTCGGCACCTGCCCGATCAGCGCCATCCGCAACCACCCCGAGGAGGTGGCGCGCGTGCTGGCGCTGCCGGAGCACGTGTTCCCGATCGCGGGGCTCTGCGTCGGCTGGCCGTCGGACCAAGGGGCGCTCACCCCTCGGCTCGGCCTGCGCGCCACGGTGCATGTGGACCGCCACGACGACGCCACGCTGGACGCCGACATCGCGGAATACGACGCCCGCCGCAACACCAGCCGCCCCTACGCAGCCAGGCGGCGGGACGACCTGTTCGGCGCCGACGCGCCCTATGGCTGGTCGGAGGACAAGGCGCGGCAATACGGCCAGCCGGAACGCCGCACCTGGGGCGCGTTCGTGCGCGGGCGGGGGTTCCGGCTGGAGTAGCCTCGCAGCGGGGCGGCTCAGCCGCCCTTGCCGCCGCTGCCGCTGCCACCGCTGCCGCTGCCACCCGTTCCGGTGCCGGTGCCGGTGCCGGTGCCAGTTCCGGTGCCAGTGCCGCTCTTGTCGCGCTCCTGCTCCTGGGTGCGGGTGCGCGTGCGGGTCTGGTCGCCGGTGCCGGTCTGGTCGCCGGTCTTGTCCTGCAGCCGGTCGCGGTCGCGGTCGCGATCCTGATCCTTGTCCTTGTCCTGGTCCTTATCCTGGTCCTTATCCTGATCCTTGTCCTGGTCGCGATCCTGGTCCTTGTCGCGGTCCTGGTCCTTGGTCTTGTCGGCGGTCGGGTCGCGCAGGCGGTCGCGGTCCTGCTGTGGCGTGGTGGTGGTCTGGGCCATGGCACTGGTGGCGCCGATGGCCAACACCAGGGCGAACCCGCCAGCCAGGGCCCGAACGGCGGCGCGGCGCGGCAATGCGCCCGCGACGGCGGTCGGCAAAACGGTTGTCGGCATCTGTGCAATTCCTTCGGATCTGATCGCACGCCCGAAGCGCCGGCGTGTGCGGGTATCTTCCGCGCCGCGGCGGATCGTTGCCATGACATGGATCAAAAAATCACCGTGCGGCGGAACAAAATCGCGGCGATGGCGGGCATTCACCCCAGGATGACGCGGCCGATGCCATCCCCGATGTCGATCCGCGTGCCGTAGGGCGCCGATAATTCGGCGAGATGCCGCAGGATGGCCGGGTCGGCGGAGAGCCTGGGGGTGCCGCGGCGGGCGCGCGGCTGGCCGAAGCCGAGTTCCACCGGCACCAGTTCCAGCCCCGCCAGCGCGCCATCCTGCCAGCGCCAGCGCGCGATCACCGATTTCCACGCCCAGGGATCGGTGGCGAAGCCGCGCGTGTTGCCGGCGGAGCGCTTGTCGATGGCGTCGGCGACGTTCTCGGTCAGGCCGAGGTCGAACTTCTCGTAGAAATCGCTGGGCAGGCTCGGCACCGTCTCGTTGTGGAAGATGAAGTTGCCGAGGCTGTAGAAGATCGGCCGGCCCTGGTGGATCTCGATGCCGCGCAGGACATGCGGGCCGTGGCCGATCACCGCATGGGCGCCGGCATCGATGCAGGCACGGCTGAAGTCCTTCACGAAGGCGGCGGGGGCGGATTTGGTGGCGCCGCGCATCTCGTGGGCATGCAGGCTGACCAGCACGTGGTCGGCCTGGCGGCGCGCCTCGCCGATGGCGGCGACGATGCGGGCCACGTCCTGCTTTTTCGCGGTGGTTTCCACCCTGGCGGCGGGACCGGCACGGAAGCGGTGGCCGCCGAACAGCATCACGCCCTCCTCCAGCTCCGGCGCGAAACCCTCCTTCACGCGCAGCTTGTGGCCGGTGTTGATGCCGCTCTCCTCGGCCAGTTCGTGCAGCGCCCGCAGCCGCTCCGGCGGCAGGATGTAGGTGGTGGTGTGGCGCAGCATGCTGACGCCGGGGCGGCCGGGCATGTCCGGCCGCTGCTGGCCGGCGGCGGCGGTCTCGTGGAAGGAGGCGGTCACCGCGATCAGCGCCACCCGGGCCGAGGGGCATTCCAGGTAGCGCGGGCGGGTGGCGTCGGCGAGGTGGATGCCGGTGCCGGCGTGCAGCATGCCATGGGCGTCCAGCGCCCGGCCGGTGGCGGCCATGCCTGCATGCAGGTAGTCCAGCGTGTGGTTGTTGGCCAGCGAGACCATGTTGAAGCCGAGCGCGCGCAGATCGGCGATCACCCCGTCCGGGGCGCGGGCCCAGGTGCCGCCGCTGACGGCGTTCGGGGTGGCGTCCTCGCCGGGGGTCAGCACCTCGAAATTGGTGAAGCGCGCATCCGCCGCGCCGATCAGGGCCGCGAGCGCCTGCTGGTCCGCGCCGCCCGGCAGCCGGCGGGTGATGAAGCTGTCGCCGGTGGCAACCAGGCTGAGCGAGGCCATGGCGCGTTCTCCTGGGTCCGTCGGGGCGCGCAGGCTACCATGGGCGGGGCCGGCGGTGCAGAGGGGGGCCTTGCGCCATCCGGCCGCCAGGGCCGATGATTCCCGCCGCGATCCGCCCCGTTCCTGTTCGGTAAAAAGAAGCCATGATCCGCATCGCCGTGCTGCATTTCTCCCACGAGACCGTGACGTTCCTGGCGAACGACACCACGCTGGAGGATTTCGTCTATCCCGGCTCCCCCTGTGCCGGCGAGGCGCTGCTGGCGATGGACCCGAAGGGCTATATCGGCGGCTTCGTGCAGGTGGCGCGCGAGCAGGCGGATGTGGAGCTGGTGGGCATTGAAAGCCCGGGCTTCCCGAAGACCGGCACCGGCTCCGGCTGGGTCACCGAGGAGGCGTTCGAGCATTTCGTCGGGCGGATGGTCGCGGAGCTGCGCGCCCAGGGGCCGTTCGACGGCGTTTACCTCGCGGTACACGGGGCGATGGGCGCGCGCGGCGTGGCGCGGCCGGAGGCGGAGCTGGCGGCCCGGGTGCGCGCGGCGGTGGGGCCGAAGGCGCGCATCGCCGGCACCTTCGACCCGCACGGCAACGAGGACGACGCATTCTTCCGCCACGCCGACCTCGCCTTCACCGTCAAGTATTTCCCGCATTACGACAGCCATTTGCAGGGCGAGCGGGCGGCGCGCATGCTGATCCGCGCCATCCGTGGCGACTTCAAGCCTGCGCATGCGACGGTGAAGGTGCCGATCATTTCGCCCACCGTGCTGCAATGGACCGGTGCCGCACCCTGGAGCGACCTGGTGCAACGGGCGCTGACCTGGGAGGCGCGCGCGGTGGACACCTATGTGAACGTGTTCTTCGGCTTTCCCTGGTCGGACGTGCCGGATGTGGGCATGACCATCCAGGTGACCACCAATGGCGACGCGGAACTGGCCCGGCGCGTGGCCGACGACATGGCGCAATGGGCCTGGCGCAAGCGCGAGGCGCTGCTGGGCACCACCAGGGTGCTGACCATCGCCGAGGGCGTGGCCGCCGCGCGGGATGCGGCCAAGCCCGCCATCCTGGCCGACCATTCCGACCGCTCCGGCTACGCCACCTGGCTGCTGCGCGAGATCATCGACCGTGGCCTGGGCAAGACGCTGGTGGCGACGGTGGCGGACGGCCCGCTGGTGGCGCGGCTGCTGGCCGCCGGCATCGCCGTGGGCGACCGGTTCGACGAGATGGTGGGCGGAACGGTGGACCCCTCGGCCGGCGCGCCCGTGCGCGTGACCGGCACGGTGGCCGCTCTGCCCGGCGGCGTGCGGCGCGGCAACGCCCAGACCTGGATCATGGTGGCGTTCGGCGACGGCAACGTCGTGGCGATCAGCCCCTATCTGGTGCAGATCATCGAGCCGGACGACCTGCGGGCCTACGGGCTGGAACCGAACGACTTCGAGGTGATCGCCATCAAGTCCCGCGTGCATTTCCGCCGCGGCTTCGACGACAGCGGCTTCGCGCGCAGCATCTTCCTGGTCGAGCCGCCGGAATCCTTCCTGGGGACCGTCCGGCTGGACGGGTTGCCCTACCGCAACGTCGATCTCAAGGCGTTCTACCCGTACGGCTCGCCGGCGTTCCCGCCCGCGCCCCCTGGCCCGGCGCGCGGTTGACTGGCCCCCGGACGCCTGCTCTCGTTGCCGAGGATGAGCCCAAAGGCCGCGCAATGACCGATACCGTGGACGTGCTGATCATCGGCGCCGGGGCCTCCGGCGCCGCCGTCGCGTGGAGCCTGGCCGAGACCAAGATGCGCATCGTCTGCCTGGAGCAGGGCGACTGGATGAACCCCGCCGCCTACCCGGCCAGCGGGCGGGACTGGGAAGCGCGCCAGCTCGGCGATTTCGCGATCAACCCCAACCGGCGCGCGCGGGCGGCCGACTACCCGATCAACGAGGACAACTCGCCGATCAAGGTGGGCAATTTCAACGCCGTGGGCGGCAGCACCATCCTCTATGCCGGGCATTTCCCGCGCTTCCACCCGTCGGATTTCCGCGTCCGCTCGCTGGACGGGGTGGCCGATGACTGGCCGCTCGACTACGCCACGCTGGAGCCGTTCTATGCCGAGAACGACCGCGTCATGGGCGTCTCGGGCCTCGCCGGCGACCCCGCCTATCCGCCGCACGAGGCGACGATGCCGCCGCTGCCGCTGGGCCGGTCGGGCCGGATCCTGGCGCGCGGGATGAACGCGATGGGCTGGCACTGGTGGCCGTCCGACAGCGCCATCGCCTCCACCGACTACGAGGGCCGGGCGGGCTGCATCAACCTGGCCCATTGCACCTCCGGCTGCGCGCAGGGGGCGAAAGCCTCGACGGACATCACCTACTGGCCGCAGGCGATCCGCGCCGGGGTGGAGCTGCGCACGCGCTGCCGGGTGCGCGAGATCACCACCAACGCCGAGGGCATGGCCTCCGGCGTGGTGTATTACGATGCCGAGGGCGTGGAGCGGTTCCAGGCGGCCGAGGTCGTCATCCTGGCCTGCAACGGCATCGGCACGCCGCGCATCCTGCTGAACTCCGCCTCCGGGCGGTTCCCCCGCGGGCTCGCCAACACATCGGATCAGGTGGGGCGGAACCTGATGTTCCACCCCTATGCCGCCATCCATGGCTATTTCGACGAGGAGACCGACGGCTATCGCGGCCCCGGCAACTGCATCTGGAGCCAGGAGTTCTATGAATCCGACCCGTCGCGCGGCTTCCTGCGCGGCTACACCTTCGAATTCGTGCGCGGCCAGGGCGCGGTGATGGCCGCGGTGCAGGGCATGCAGACGGGACGGCTGCCCTGGGGGGCCGCGCACCACGCCGCCTACCGCAAGCTGCACGCCCACCGCACCGGCATGGTGGCGATCTGCGAGGACCTGCCGGAGGCGCATAACCGGGTGACGCTCGACCCGGTGCTGAAGGACGGCCACGGCATCCCGGCGCCGAAGCTGCACTACACGCTGTCGGAGAACTCGCGGCGCATGCTGGACCATGCGGTGGCGCGCGGCAGCGAGATCCTGCGCGCCGCCGGCGCCCGCGACATCGCCACCGAGGCGCCGATCCAGAGCAACGGCGTGCACCTGATGGGCACCGCGCGCATGGGCACCAACCCGGAGCGCTCGGTGGTGAACGAATGGGGGCGCAGCCACGACGTGCGGAACCTGTTCATCGTCGATGGCTCCATCTTCGTCACCTCGGCCGGCCTGAACCCGACGCGCACCATCCAGGCGCTGGCACTCTACATCGCGGACCAGATGAAGCGCCGCCTGAGCACCCTGTTCGATTGAGGACCACATGGCGAGCGATGATGCGGCCCCCGGGCCGGGCCTGACCGACGCGGCGCGGCACGCGCTGCGCCAGGTGGCGGCGATGATGATCCCGGCCAGCGCCGAATACCGCGTGCCGGGCGCTGACGACGAGCTGGTCTTCGCCGACATGCTGCGCAGCACGGGGCGCGACACCGCGGCGATCGCGCGCGCGCTGGCGGACCTGGACGCGCGCGCCGGCGGCAGCTTCGCCGGGCTCGACGCGGCGCGGCGCGAGGCTGTGGCGGGCGAATGGCGGGCGGCGGCAAGCCCGGACTTCATCCTGCTGCAACGCCTGGTGCTGCAATGCTACTACCGTGACGACCGGGTGATGCGCTCGCTCGACATGGAACCGCGGCCGCCCTTCCCGAAGGGGCATGTCGTCGAACAGGGCGACTGGTCGCTGCTCGACCCCGTGCGCAAACGGGCGAGGATGTGGCGGGACGCGCCGTAGCGCGAATCGGCATGGCATCCCGGCACCGATCGGCCCCGGCATTGGTCGGCGCCGGAACGCCCGCGGTTGAGGATCGATATGCAACTGGGTTGTCGACAATTTTGTTGTCAACCAATCGGCATCTGCTACCCTCGCGCGATCGGCGGAGAACCGCCAGGCTGTCGAGGGTGCGGAAATTTGTTCGAGAAAGTCCTGGTCGCCAACCGCGCGACCGCCGCCACCCGGGTGATCCGCGCGCTGCGATCGCTCGGGGTGCGCAGTGTCGCCGTGTATTCGGAGGCCGACCGCGACCTGCCGGCGGTGGCCGAGGCCGATGAGGCCTTCCCGCTCGGCCCCGCCCCGGCGCGCGACAGCTACCTGAACCAGGACCGCATCCTGGCCATCGCCCGCGCGGCCGGGGTGGACGGGCTGCATCCGGGCTACGGCTTCCTGTCGGAAAACCCCGATTTCGCCCGCGCGGTGGAGGCGGCCGGCATACGTTTCATCGGGCCGGACTGGCGGTCGATCGCCGCGATGGGCCACAAGAGCCGTGCCCGCGAACTGATGGCCCGGCACGGCATGCCGATGTCGCCCAGCAGCGCCATCCTCGGCGCCGATGCGGATGCGGCGCTGGACGAGGCCCGCGCGCTTGGCTTCCCGGTGATGATCAAGCCGGCCGGCGGCGGCGGCGGCATCGGCATGATGGCGGTGAGCGACGAGGCCGGGTTCCCCGCCGCCCTGGCGCGGGCGCGCAGCCTGGCGGAACGCAGCTTCGCCAGTTCGGAACTCTATCTGGAACGGCTGATGCTGCGGCCCCGCCATATCGAGTTCCAGATCATCGCCGATTCGCATGGCGATGTGCGGCATTTGTTCGAGCGCGACTGCTCGGTGCAGCGGCGCCACCAGAAGGTGATCGAGGAATCCCCGGCCCCCGGCATCGCCGCCGAGGATTTGCGCGCCGCCGCCGCGAACGTGACCGCCAGCGTCGCGGCGGCCGGCTACACCAATATCGGCACCGTGGAGACGCTCTATACCCCGGGCACCGGCTTCAGCTTCCTGGAGATGAACACAAGGCTGCAGGTGGAGCACGCGGTGACCGAGGAAGTGACGGGCATCGACATCGTCGCCGCCCAGATCCGCCTGGCCGCCGGCGCGCGCCTGGCCGCGGTGTTGCCCGACCCGGTGCGCCGCCAGGGTCACGCCATCCAGGCGCGCATCTATGCCGAGGACCCGGTGCGGTTTTTCCCCTCGCCCGGCCCGCTCACCGTGTTCCGCCCGCCGGCCGGGCCGGGGATTCGGGTGGAGACCGGCTACCGCGAAGGCAACCTCGTGACCCCGCATTATGACCCGATGATCGCCAAGGTGATCGCCCATGCGGCGGATCGGCCGGCGGCGATCGCCACCCTGGCGGAGGCGCTGCGGGGCTTCGAGATCGCCGGGCTGAAGACCAATATCCCGTTTATCCTGGCCGTGCTGGGCAGCGAAGGATTCGCTGGCGGGCAGGTGCATACCGGGTTGGCGGCGGAGGTGCTGAAGGCGAAGTAAGGCGTTCTTTTTTGGAAAAAAAGAACCAAAAAACTTTTATCCGCTGGAGTCTCCCCGGCCAGCGCCGGGTCTCCAGCGAACAAAGTTTTTTTGCTTCTTTTTGTTCACAAAAAGAAGATTCTCACTTCCTCGCTGCAAGGAATGTCTCGTATCCCGCCAACACCCGCAACGCCTGCGCCGCCTCCGCGAGTTCGTTGTAAACGGGGATGCCGTCCGCCACCGCCTGTTCGCGGTAGCGTTGCTTCTGCGCCTCGATGTCGGCCTCGCCGTCCGAGCGCAGCACCAGCACGAAATGCCCGGCCTCGGCGCCGCCGTCGCGCGCGGCCAGGGCGGCGGCGAACAGGTTGGGCAGGATCTGCGGATTGGCGTAGCTGAGGATCACCGTCATGTTGAGGTGCATCACCACCGCGCCGATGCCGGGTTCGGCGGCGAAGGCCTCGAAGATGCGGCCGGCGATCCGCCCGTCCTGCTGGCGCAGCGTGCCGGCGGGCGTGTCCACCGGGTTCTGCACGCTGGAGCCGGGCGGCAGGCCCAGCGCCTCCAGCCGCGCCAGCGTCGCCTCGCCGAAACGCGGCACCTCGAAGCCGGCGCGGCTGAAGGCGTCGGCGGCAAGCACGCTGGTGCCGCCGCCATTGCCGAACAGCACCAGCTTGCGGGTGGGCAGGCCCGGCCGGGCGGGCAGTGCCTGGAACATCAGCAGCGCGTCCAGGAAAGCGTCCAGCGTTTCCACCAGCGCCACCCCGGTCTGTCGCGCGAAGGCGCCCCAGAGCCGGTCGTCCTGCGCCAGGGCGGCGGTGTGGGAGGCGGAGGCGCGCTGGCCGTCGGCGGTGCGGCCGCCTTTCAGCAGCACCACCGGCTTGCGGCCGCGCGCGGCGCGCAGCGTGTCGAATAACTGGCGGGCGTCCGGCGCGTCTTCCAAATAGAGGCCAATCACTTTGGTCCGCGGATCGGCCAGGTAGTAGCCGAGCAGTTCGGCGGCGCCCAGATCGGCGCAATTGCCCATCGTGACGAGCCCGCTGAAGCGCAGCCCACGCATCTGGCCGCGCCGCAGGATGTCCACCCCCAGGCCGCCGCTCTGCGACAACACGCCCACGCCGCCGGGGGCGAAGCCGACGCGATCGACGAAGGAGAGCTTCGCCAGCGGCGCATGGATACCCAGGCAGTTCGGCCCCACCAGCCGCGCCCCGGCGCCGCGCACCGCCGCGACCAGCTCCGCCTGCAACTCCGGCGCCCCGCTTTCGGCGAAGCCGCTGGAGACCACCTGCACGAAGCGCAACTTGCCGGCGGCACCCTCGAAGAGCTTCGGCGTCTGTGCCGCGCCGACGGCGACATAGGCGTAGTCCACCGGTTCGGGCAGGTCGCGCAGCGAGGGTACCGCGGGGAAGCCCTCGATGGTCGGCGCGGTCGGATGCACGGGGTAGATCCGGCCGACGAAACCGCTGGGACGCAGGTTACGCAGGAAGGTGTTGGCGAAGCCGCCGGTGCCGCTGGAAGCGCCCACGACGGCCACCGCCCGCGGCGCGAACAGCGGCGCGAACCGGGCCAGCGCATCGCCGCTCATCGCGCGTCTCCCAGGATGATCCGCGCATCCGCCGCCACCGCGCCGGCGGGTGAGACGATCAGCGGGTTGATGTCCAGTTCGGCGACCGCATCGCCCACCGCCTCCAGCAGGCCGCCGGGGCCGCCGATCGCCAGCAGCGCGGCCCGCAGCGCGCCGATTGCCGCCGGGGGGGCGCCGCGCCATCCGGACAGCAGCGCGCGGCCACGCAGCGTCTCCAGCATGGCGTCGCAATCCACCGCGTCGATCGGGCAGATGGCGAAGGCGATGTCGCCCAGCAACTCCACCAGCACGCCGCCGAAGCCGCACATCACCACCGGGCCGAAGCGCGGGTCGTGCAGCGCGCCGACCACCATTTCCACACCTTTCGGCGCCATTTCTTCCAGCAGCCAGCCATCCACCGCATGGCCGGACGCGGCGATCCGCGCGCCCATCTCGGCGATCGCCGCGCCGGCCGCCGCCGCGTCCGGCAGCCCGATCCGCACCCCGCCGGCCTCGGTTTTGTGCAGGATGTCGCGCGAGACGATCTTCAATGCGAACGGCCCGTGCAGACCCTCGGCGAGCGGCCCCGCCGGCTCCGGCGGCAGCAACGCGCCCGGCGGCACCGCGATGCCGAAGGCGGCGAGCACCTGCTTGGCCTCCACCTCGTTCAGCGCCGACCGCCCCGCCGCCCGCGCCGCCGCCAGAATGGCCCGCGCGCCCGCTGGATCCGCCACGCTCACGCCTCCAGGATCGCCACGACCTCGCCCTCGGCCACCGACGCCCCCTCGGCGACGCACAGCGTTTTCAGCACGCCGCGCTCCGGCGCCAGCACCGGGATTTCCATCTTCATGGATTCCAGGATCATCACCGGCTGCTCCTCGTCGAGCGCATCGCCTGGCGCGGCCACGATCTTCCAGACCGAGCCGCTGATCTCCGACAGAACCTTGATTTCGCGCATCGCGTTTCCTCGCTTATGGCTGTTAAAAGCTGGTGGGCCAGGCCGCCAGCCGGTGCGTGCCCACGCCGCCGCTCAGCCGCCGGCCATGCACCTCCAGCATGTTCGCCAGCCAGTCCCGCGTCTCCGAGGGCTCGATCACGTCCTGCGCCTCGTACAGCGCCGCCAGTTCCCAGGCCGAGGAATCCCGGCCCAGCTCCTCGGCCAGCCGGTCGAACCGCTCCGGGTCGTCCTCGCGTTTCAGCCCGTGCAGGATGCTGACGCCGATCACCGGGTCCACGAAGCCGAGATCGGCCATCGGCCAGCATGCCGTCGCGTCCGCGTTCCGTCCGCCGCCCATGTTCAGGTAGGCCTGCCCGTAGCTCTTGCGCATCACCACCTGCAGTTTCGGCACGGTGACGAGCGACAGCGCGTTCATCCAGTTCATGATCAGCCCCGGCGCGCCGCGCAGCTCGCCGGCCATGCCGATCAGGAAGCCGGGCTGGTCGGTCATGAAGATGATCGGGATGTTGAAGCTGTCGCACAGCACCAGGAAGCTGGTCGCCTTGCGGCAGGCGTCCACGTCGATCGCGCCGCCCTTGAACAGCGGGTTGCTGGCGATCAGCCCAACGCTGCGGCCGTCGATCCGCGCCAGCGCCGTCACCAGCGAACGCCCGAACCTGCCCTTCAGTTCGAACAGCGACTCCGCATCCGCGACCAGCCGCAGGATGCGCCGCACGTCATAGGTCTGGTGGCGCGATTCCGGCAGCGCCGCGCGGATCGCGTCGCCATCCGCGCCCGAGCCCTCCGGCACCTCGCACCGCGGCGGTGCCGCCCCGGCATGATCGGGCAGGTAGCCGAGGAACCGCTTCACCGCCGCCAGCGCCTCCTCGTCGGTGTCCACCGCGAGGTCCACCAGCCCGGTGGTGTCGGTATGCAGCTTCCAACCGCCCAGTTCCTCGGCGTCCACCGCCTGGCTGATGGCGATCGAGGTGACGCGCCCGGAGGCCACCGACATTTTGGCGCCCTTGCGCATCACCACGAAGTCCGACAGGCAGGCATACCAGGTGGACGAGCCGTAGCACGGCCCCAGCATCGCCGAGACCCAGGGGGTGGTGCGCTCGCGCAGATATTCCGTGGGGTCCTGCCCCAGCATCGCCCGGCCGGCCGCCCCCATCCGATCCGGCATCCGCGCGCCCGCGGATTCGCCCACATAGATCACCGGCATGCCGGAGCGCGCGGCGATGCGCTTCACGTGCTGGATCTTCTTGCCGTTGATCGCGCTGCTCGACGCACCGAGCACGGTGAAGTCATTGGACACCACCGCCACCGGCCGCCCGCCGATCCGCCCGAAGCCGGCGATCTTGCCATCCGCCGCCGAGCGCCCGCGCATCTCCGGCCGAATGCCCTGCGCCAGCAAGCCGGTCTCGCTGAAACTATCCGGGTCCAGCAGCACATCCAGCCGCTGGCGGGCGTTCAGCACGCCCTCGGCCGCCCGTGCCGCCAGCTTGGCCGCACCGCCCATCGCCAGCGCGGTCTCGCGCCGCCGCGTCAGTTCCGCCTGCGCCTCATCCAGGGACATACGGTGTCTTTCCTCAGAAACTGGTCGGCCAGGTGCGCATCAGATGCCGCCCGACGCCGCCGGCCGGCGCCATCCAATGCGCCCGCAGCATCTGGCGCAGGTAGTCCCGCGTCTCGCGCGGATCGATCACCGTCTGCGCGCCGTAGGCGGCCGCGAGGTCATAGGCGCCGGTCTCCCTGGTCATCGCCGCCACCGCCGCCTTGTAGGCCTCCGGGTTGCCGTCGCGCTGTGCCCCCAGCGCGATCACCGCGCCGTATTCCGGCTCCATGAAGCTCACCTCCGCCGTGGTCCAGGCCGCCACCTCGTCGGCATTGCCGGCGCCGCCCATGTTCAGCACCGCCTGGCCGTAGCTCTTGCGCATGATGATCGACAGCAGCGGCACGCTCACCAGGGAGAGCGCGTTCATCCAGTTGATCACCTTGCCCACCGCCCGCTTCGCCTCGCCCTGGATGCCCACCAGGAAGCCCGGCTGGTCGACCATCAGCACGATCGGGATGTTGAAGCTGTCGCACAGCACCAGGAAGCTGGTGGCCTTGTCGCAGGCATCGGGGTCGATCGCGCCGCCCTTGACCAGCGGGTTGTTGGCGATGAACCCCACCGTCCGCCCATCCAGCCGCGCCAGCGCCGTGACGATCGCGCGGCCGAACCGTGCCTTCATCTCGAACACGCTGCCCAGGTCGCAGATCGCCTCCAGCACGCGGCGCACGTCGTACACTTGCTGGCGGGCCTTCGGCAGCAGCGCCTCCAGCCGCCCGGCCCCGCTCTCGGACCCTTCCGGCACCTCGGCCAGCGGCGGCGCCTCGCCATGGTGCGAAGGCATGTAGGAGAGAAACCGCCGGATCGCCGCCACCGCCTCTTCGTCGGTGTCGGTCACCTGGTCCACCAGCCCGGTGGTCTGCGCATGCACCCGCCAGCCGCCCAGCGCCTCAGGGTCCACCTCCTCGGAGATCGCCAGCGAGGTCAGCTTCGGGCTCGCCACCGCCATCACCGCGCCGCGCCGCATCACCACGAAATCCGACATCGCGGCATACCAGGAGGAGGAGCCGTAGCACGGCCCCAGCACCGCCGAGGCCCAGGGCGTCTCGCGCATCCGCAGATAGCGGTTGCGGGTGTCGCCGGCGCCGATCCCGGCGGCGCCCATGATCTCCGGCATCCGCGCGCCGGTGCTCTCGCCGAAGAAGATGATCGGCATGCCGTTCTTCGTCGCCACATGCTTGATGTGGCTCATCTTCTTACTGTTGATTTTGCTCGACGAGGCCCCCAGCACGGTGAAGTCGTTGGAGACGACGGCCACCATGCGCCCGTCCACCTGCCCGAACCCGGCCACCTTGCCATCGGCGGGCGTGCGGTCGCGCAGCGCCTTGTCGGCGGCCGCCGCGAGCAGCCCGGTCTCCAGGAAGCTGCCGGGGTCCAGCAGATGATCCACCCGTTCGCGCGCGTTCAGCAGGCCTTCCGCCTTGCGCGCCGCCAGCTTGCGCGGCCCGCCCATCGCGCGGGCCTGCTCGCGGCGCGCCTGCAACTCCATCGTCACCCTCTCGTGCGCCATCATTTCCTCAATTCTGCATCAGGCCGGGGAGCCAAAGGGCGATCGCCGGGAACGCCGTCAGCACCACCAGGTACAGCAGCATCGCCAGCATGAACGGGAACACGCCGCGGAACACGCCATCCACCGGCACCCCGGCATAGCGCCCGACGATGTAGACGTTGAGTCCGATCGGCGGCGTCACCAGCCCGATCTCGGACGTGAGCGCCAGCACGATGCCGTACCAGATCGGGTCAAACCCCAGTTGCACCACGATCGGCAGGGTGATCGGCACCGTCAGCACCAGCAGCGCCACCTGGTCCATGAAACAGCCCAGCAGCAGCTTGATCGCCAGCAGCAGCGCGATGATCACCCAGCGCGAAGTCGGCAGATCGCCGATCGCCGTCGTCAGGGTCTGCGTCGCCTGGCTCATCGTCAGGAAGTAGCCGAACAGCAGCGCTCCGGTGATCACCATGGTGATCATGGCGCTGATCCGCGCCGTCGCCCGCAGCGCCTTGTAGAGCGAAGTCCAGTTCAGCCGCCGCCGCTGCGCGGTGATCAGCAGCGCCCCCACCGCGCCCATCGCCGAGGCTTCGGTGGGGGTTCCGATGCCGAAATACATCACGCCGACCACCACCAGGAACAGCAATGTCATCGGCAGCACCCGGCTCAGCATGCGGATGCGCGTCCAGAGCGGCGGCTGCGGGTCGGTGCGCTCGCGGATCAGCGCCGGGTTGCGCCGGATCAGCACCTGCAACGTCACCGTCAGCACCACCACCCCGATCATCCCGGGGATGATGCCGGCGATCAGCAGCTTGCCGAGATCGGCGCCGCTCAACACGCCGTAGATGATGAGTCCGTTCGCCGGCGGGATCATCGAGGACAGCGTGCCGACGATCGCCGTCAGCCCGGTGGCCAGCTTCATGTCGTAGCCGTGCCGCCGCATCTGCGGAATCGCGGTGGAGGCCAGCGTCGCCGCCGCCGCGGCGCTGGAGCCGCAGATCGAGCTGAACCCCGCGCCGGTCAGCACGGTGGAAATTCCCAGGCCGCCGCGCAGGTGGCGCGTCCAGGCGTCGATGGTGTCGAAAAGCTCCTCGGCCACACCGCTGACGATGACGAATTCCGCCATCAGCACGAACATCGGGATGGTCATCAGCTCGTAGGTGCCGGCGGTGGTCACCGGCGTCGTGGTCAGGAAGGCGAGCATCGGGTCGAACCCGCCGATCAGCCACACCCCCAGGCAGCCGCTCGCCCCAAGCGCGAAGGCCAGCGGAATCCCCATGCCGATCAGGGCAAACAGGAGCAGGGAAATGCCGATTGCCAGCATCGGCTAATCCGCCAGTGAGGAATGGGTGGCGATCCGCCCGTCGAGCGTCGCCTCCACCGCCGCCAGCGCGCCGCACAGCATGCGCAGCGCCAGCAGCGCGGTGCCGGCCACCACGATCGCGTGCATCGGCCAGATCGGCAGCGGCAACGCGCCCGGCAGCGTCTCGCCCTGGTTCCAGGCGCTGCGCATCGCCAGCCCGTTGCCGTAGGCGATGCCCACCGCCAGCAATAGCCCCAGCACCTCGCCCAGCAGGGTGAATCCGTTGCGCAGCACCGGCCGGCTGATGCCGCGCACCGCGAAATCGAGGTTCATGTGCGCGCCCCGCCCGGTCACGTAGGGCAGGGCGAAAAAGAACAGCGCGATTAGCAGGAAATGCGTGGTCAGGTCGTGCGACCAGCTGAACGGCGCGTTCAGGGCGTAGCGGAACACCACATCCACCGCGGTGATCCCCACCATCGCCGCGATCGCCGCGCAGGCCAGCAGCATCAGCGCGCTCTCCAGCGGCGCGATCAGCCGCCCGAGCAGCGCCGAGGGCCTCACTTCACCGCCGCGCGAAAGCCCGCCAGCACCTGGCTCGCCGGCAGGCCGCGCTTGTCGAGCTCATCGGCCCATTGCTGCTGCACCGGGCGCATCATCGTCTGCCACTCGGCCTGCTGCGCCGCATCCAGCACCGCCAGCTTCCAATGGTGCTTGCCCGCCAGTTCCTGGCCGATCTGCCCGTTCTCGGCATCCTCATGCCGGCAGAAATTCTGCCAGGTGGCGTCGCCGGCCTGCAGCATCGCGGCCTGCACCTCGGGGCCCAGCGCCTGCCATTTCTGGTCGTTGATCAGCGCCACCAGCCCGAAGCCGCCGATGTCGGCGCCGACCGTGCTGTATTGCAGGACATCCTGGGTGCTGTTGGCAAACACGCTGTTGAACGCGCCGAAGCGCCCGTCCACCGTGCCGCGCTTCAGGCCCAGATACAGGTCGGCCACCGTCATCTGCACTGGCACGCCGCCCACCAGCAACGCGGAATCATCCGACGCGCCGCCCAGCGTCTTGAATTTCAGCCCCTTCATGTCCTTCGGCAGCACCACGGCATGGTGCACCGTCTGCACCTCGTACGGCGGGTTGGTGAACGCGAACAGCACATGCATGTGCTTGGGCGCGTATTCGAGCTTGTCCAGCATGCCGCCAGGCTTCAGCAGGTCCCAATACGCCTTGCTGCCGGCGCAGGTGCTGGCGAACATCTCCGGCAATTCGGCCACCGCCGACAGCGGCAGCTTGGCCGGCGTGTAGGACGGCCCGGTGCTGCCGACATCCACCGCGCCGGAGGCGGTCAGCGCCAGCAGGTCGGCGCCCTTGCCCAGCTGCCCGGCCGGATACCACTGGAAGGTCACCCGTCCCTTGGTGAGCCTGGTCACCATGTCCATCCAGAACTTGGAGCCGTAGACGCTGATCGGATGGGTTTTGGGGATTGAATCGGCAAAGCGCAGGTTGATCGGCGCCGGATCGGCCGCCTTGGCGGGCGCGGTTGCCAGCCCAGCGGCAAGAACCAGGGCGGCGGGGAGCAGACGGGTGGCACGGTGGCGCCGGCGTTCGGACGGTCGCATCGCGTATCCTCCTGATGGCCGGGGCGGGCCCGGCTCTTTTTGTCTCTTGCGGGCAAGCCAAGCACCGGCCTCGATTGTCGTCAACATGTATATTAAATTGTTGACAATTTTTTCGCCACGCTTCGGCCGCCGATTTTTCCTACACTGCCGCGATGACACGCCCCGCTCCGCCCCCCGGTTCGCCCCCCAGCTCGCCCCCAACCCAGCGTGACCCGGATGTCGGCCGCCGCGCGCTGCGTGAGTTGCGCCACCGCATCACCACCGGCGTGCTGGCGCCCGGCGCGCAGCTGCACGAACAGAGCCTGGCCGACGAGCTCGCCATCTCGCGCAGCCGGCTGCGCGAGGCGTTCGCCCGGCTGGAAGCCACCGGGCTGATCGACCGCACGCCGAATCGCGGCGCCTTCGTCCACCGCCTGACCATCGCCGAAGCGCGTGACGTGTTCCAGGCGCGGGAGGCGCTGGAGAGCATGTGCGCCGGCCTCGCCGCCCGCAACGCGCCGCCGGAAAGCTGGCAGGACCTGGTGGATCTCTTCGCCGCCCCCACCCAGGCGCTGGTGGAGGCCGGGGATTTCGAAGGCTATCTGGCCAACGTGGCGCTGTTCCGCCGCCGGATGATCCAGGCCGCCGGCAACCAGACCATCGCCGAACTGCTCGGCCCGCTGCTGGACCGCAGCGCCGTGGCGATGCGCCGCGTCATCCTGGCGACCAACCGCGCCAGCGACGGGCTGGTGCAATACCGCGCTGTCATCGCGGCACTGCGCGCCGGCGACGCCGAGGCCGCCGAACAGCGCAAGCGCGCCCAGCTGCACGAGGCCTGGGCGGCGCTGGAACGCTACCACCGTCTCGTGCTGTAGGCGTGCCGCCGCTGCTCGGCGTGGGGTTCCGAGGCCGATCGGCACGCCGGGACAGGCAACCGTAGCGCTAGTCGATCCGCCGCAGGCTCAGTCGTACCGCGCCGCGATTGTTCCAGTACATGCCGGGCACGTCATTGGCGAAACACCACAACTGCCCCGATCGCGGCGGGCCCAGCCGCATCCCCCTCCCGATCGCGAATGCGGTATCCGGGTTGCAGTCGAGCGCCCCCACCAGGCAGAAATACGGCGCGCCCGGTAGCCGCAGCCAGCGCGCCGCCAGACGTTGCGTCCAGCCCGGCGCGGTGTTGCCCTCCGGCCCCGAGCGGATGACCCAGTCGATCCACTCGCCCTCCGCTGCCAGGTCGTACAGCCGCCCCGCCTCCAGCCGGATGCCGGTGTCGTTCCACCGGCAGCGCGCCCGCACCGTCACCGGCCCCGCATCTGCCATGACCGGATCTGCCACGACCGCATCTGCCATGCCTACAGCGTCACAGTCAGGTCGATGATCGCCCCCGGCGCCGGCACGAAGCCTTTCGGCATCGGCTCCACCACCTTGTCCGTCCCATCTTTCCCGCGTGCCGTGACGATGATCCGACACGGCTCCATCGCCGGCACCTCGTGGCCGCCATAGGACGGGAACCGTCCCTTCTCGCTCAGGAAGAAGCGCTGCAGCGCGTTGCGCGTGCCGGTGCTGCCCTGGCCGACCACCCCGGCCAGCGGGATCTTGCCGGCATCGTCCGGCGCCGCCGGGTCGGGCTTGCCGATCTGCACCCGCACATCGCCGACGCTGTCCCTGCGAACGATGCGCACGGCGATCCAGGCCAGTTGCGGCGCCACCTTCGGCGCCACGCTCGCCGGCGTCTTCACCTCGCGGAACCCCAGCGCCACCATCAGCGTGTTCACCCCGGCGCTGCCGCCGGCCAGGATCGCCGCCGTCAGCACCTCCCCCAGCATCCCGGGTGGCGTGGCATTGGCCGCGGTCTTGGCCTGCACCGCGTCCATCAGCGCGGTGATGGCGTCATAGTCGAACCCGCGCACGAACACATAGGCCACCACGAAGGCGACCAGCGGGCGCATCGCGCGGGCGTTGAAGGTCTCCACGAACGGCCGCCAGTTGAACAGCGTCGCCAGCGCCGATTCCAGCAGCACCGCCATCAGGAACAGCGTCAGGATGGTGCTGCTGGCCGCGGTCAGCCCGGCACCGGACATCAGCGCCGACACCGAGCCGGGCACGGCCGCCGCCGGTGCCCCCGCCGTCTCCGCCATCGCGCCCGGCGGCCGCAGCACCGCCCAGCCAACGCTCATCACGGCGGCAAGGCGGCGGGCCGACGCGTACCTCATGGACCAACCTCCCCTCCTGGACCAACTTCGCGGACGAGCGGAAACGTAATGTCGAAACAGAAATCGCAGGGCCGCACCACGATGTCCGCCGCCTCCGTGGCCCCGGGCGAAGCCCCCTCGTCGCTGCGCACCACCCGGCCGCCTGTCGCCGTATCCAGCCGGGTCAGCAGCGCCGGCCACGGCAGCGTCCCCCACCCGACCTTGCCGGCCGTCTTGGCGCTGGTCGGCACCAGCGCCAGCCGCAGCCGCGCCATCGCCTCCAGCCCGCCCTGCATCAGCGTGGCGTTCTGGCTGGCGTGGTGGCCGACCTTGTACAGCACGGTCCGCCGCACCAGATCCGCGCCGGTCACCTTGCGTCCGCCATAATCCGGCCATTCCACCGCCGACCAGGACAACCAGTTGCCGATCTGCGCGTCGGCGGCGAACAGCAGCACCGGGTTGTCGCTCGCCGCCTTCGGCCCGACCTCGATCGCCAGCACCAGCGAGGTGTTGTTGACGATCTTGTCCAGATGCAGCGCCAACTGCTCGGCGCCCCCCAGCCAGGCATCGCCCAGCCGCCGCCAGTCCAGCCGCCGCGCCTCGAAATCCGTCTCGCCGGCGCCACGCTGGTCGGCCGGATCGGCGGCATCGGCATCGGCGTCCACCTCCCCCCAGTAGCGCGGGCCGAAGAAGGCATCGTCACGCGTGTACTCCAGCGGGATCTGGAAGCGGCTGGCGAAGGGCGGGTCATCCGCTTCGCCCACCGCCGCCGCCAGGTTGGCGGCCGCCATCGCCGCATCCGCCATCGCCGCCGCGCCGAACGGATAGGCCTCGCCACTGCCCTTGCGCGGGTCCATCCGGTTCAGCAGGTCGCGGTCGCGCGGCGGTCCCAGCACGAAGATGCGCCACTCCCCGCCCTCGCTCTCGAACGGCGGCCCGCCGGGCGCCAGATAGCTGATGGCGGCCTCGGACCCCGCCAACCCGCGCAGCACCTCGGCCGCCGCCTTGGCGTGCGTGCCGGTGCCGGGCGAGTCGCCGAAGAACCCCAGCGAGCCGTCCCACTGCGCCGCGTCCCCGCCGCCGGCCATCCGCACCCGCCGCACCGCCCCCCACAGCGCGTTCACTCCCTGCGCGCGGGTCTGCAGCAGCGAACGCGCGAAGGCGTCGCGCTCGTCCTCGGTCCAGGCGCACCAGATCGCCCCGGTGGTGCAGGTTTTGAAGATATCGGCGGCATGGAAGAAGCCGGACAGGTGGTCCCAGTGCTCGTGCGTGCCCACGATCAGGTCCAGCTTCCCGCCGGTGCGCGTGCGGATGTCCTCGGCCACCTTGCGAATGCGCGTCGGCCCGTCGGTCTCGGCGGCATGGATGCCGCAATCGATCAGCAGATGGAACGGCGTCCCGTCCCCGCGCGGCAGCGCCAGCAGGAAGCAGTCGCCCACCCCCAGCCGGTACATGCGGATATGGATCGCCGGCGCCTCGGTCGCGGTCGGGCTCGGGTTCGGGTTCGGGGGGCTGGTCACGGCACGCCTCCTCAATGGTCCGAATGCATCAGCGCGAACGGCTCGGCGGCATGCTGGTCGCGCCGGAAATAGCTGGCCGACGCGCTCCCGCCGGCCGCCATCCGGAATGCCTGCTGGCGCGCGGTGCGCTCGCCATGGCCGACCCGCTTGTAGATCAGATAGCGCACCTCGCGCTCGGCGCGGTCCCAGATGATGGTGCAGCCGCCGCGATACCACTCGCTGTCGCCCTTCGGCTGCCAGCGCTGGGTCAACTCGATCACCACCGCGGCGCCCAGCTGCCCGTCCGGCCCCACCCGCCGGGTCGGGCGCACGGAATGCACCTCGATCCCGCCGGTGATGCCCTGCCCTCCGTCGACGCTCTGCTCCTGATGCGGCGCCAGCAGCCCCAGCGCCGCCCACAGCGACGGCGCCTCCGCCGTCTCGGTCAGCGCCGCGTGCAGCTTGCGGGCATTGGCGCGGCTGGCCCGCCAGGCCGCCAGCCGGTCGCTGGCCAGATCCCATTTATCGCCCACCCCGTCCAGCACCGTCGTCATCCCGCTCAGCGTCAGCGGCTGATCCGGCCGCTGCCAGATCAGCGCGTCCGGCGACCAGGTCTGCACCCCCTCGGGCAGGATGCCGCGCCGGCGGAAGCCGTCGACCAGCGCGACGCGATAGCCATAGGGGTCGTCGCGCACCAGGTCGGCATCCGCGGTGATCAGCGCGCGCAGGTATTCACCGAAAGTCGGGTCGACCGGCGGGCAGTAATCCAGCGCGCGGATGCAGATATTCAGGAAATGCCCCGCCAGCTTGGCCGCCTCGTCGGCCAGCCGCCCGGCCAGGTCGTGCGGGATCTCGCCGCGCGGCAGCACGCCGGTGCCACCGGTGGCAAGCCGGAACAGGTCGGCGGTGCGGTCCTCGTAGACCTGCACCCAGGCATCGAACACCGCGGCCACCAGCACCTCGCCCAGCGCGTGCGGCTCGCTGGCATCGGCGTAGTCGGTCGGGCTGGGCGGCCGGCCGATCGCGTCGCGCAACGCGCCGCGCCCGCCGATCGCCTGGCCGAACTGGCGCGCCAGCTTGCCCATGATCGGGCCGAAGCGCAGCCGCCCGCGCGCCTGGCGGATCTCGCTCAGCAGCGCCTCGCGCATGGTGAAGTGCTGGAACAGCGCCACCATGTCGGCGAACGCCTCGTGGAAGGCCGGCGCGTCGGGGTTGGTCGGCTCCTTCCATCTCGGATGCAGCCCGTCCAGCAGCGCGTGCGTGGTCTCGTGCGCCACGATGTCGTGCGACAGGCAGGTGAAGATCATGCCGCCCCGCATCACCTCGGTGGCACCGGGCGCCAGGGCGCGGAAATAGCCCAGCAGCAGCGCCCGCTTTTCCGGGCTGTAATAGGCGTTCGGCTCGCGCAGCGCGTGCGGATAGATGCGCAGCCGGCGCACGAAGCGGTGCTTCAGCCCCTGCGGCGTCTGCTCCACCAGCTCCGCCCAGAGCGGCGCCCGTCCCAGCGCGGTCTTGAAGTGGCCGATCGTGCGCATCGCCACCGCATAGGCCATCTGCTGGTGGAACTGCGGCGAGCCGTCGCTGGGCGCCAGCCCGTCCTGCGCCAGCAGCTCGGGCGCGTTGAGGTCGACCGGCGCATAGGCGCGGTCGCTGGCCGGGTCGATGTCGATCACCTCGACATACGCGCCGACCGGGCCGGGCCGCAGCCCGTCCTCCCATTCCACCGCCACGACGGCGGTGGCGATCCGCCGCGTCGCCATCCGGGTGGCGAAGCCGGGGTCGAAGGCGAACACCTGCAACTGCCGGCTGTCGGGCACCGGCACCGCCGGCGGCGGCGGTGCCGGCGGCGGCATCCGCGGCGCCGGGACCTGTGGCGCCTCCTGCGCCGGCGCCGCCGGCCCGCCGCGCGCCGCCGCCGGCAGCCGCGCACGGATCAGCCCGCGCAGCGCCGCCGAACACGCCGGCGCGTCCGCCACCGCCGCCAGCACCGCGCGCCAGCCGTGATCGGCCAGCCGGGCGTCCTCCGGGTCCAGCCCGCCCAGCGCCGCCTGCACCTCGGCCGAGCCATGGGCGATCTGCAACGCCTCCAGATGGAACATCCGGTCATGCGGGCTGGCCGCGGCGCCGATGCCGGTCAGCAGCCGCAGCACGGCGAAATCGGTGTGGTCCTCCGCCTCCTTGCGCAGCGTCGCCGGCAGCGCCGGCGCGAAGCCCAGCGCCGCGTCGGCATGCAGCACCCCCCGCCCCAGCCGCGCATCCGGCGGCCCGTCGCGCCCGGCGGCCCGGAACAGCGCCAGCCGCGCCGCCTCCACCCGCTGCCAGCCGCTATGGCCGGTCAACGCCTGGCGATGGCGCTCCAGCCACAGCGCCGTCGCCGCCGCGATCTGCGGCGTGGCCGCCGAGGTGCCGCCGCCGTCCTGGTCCACCCGGTCCGGCTGGCCGAACACCGCCCACGGCGCGTTCGGCGTCCAGGCCGACAGCGCCGTGCGCATCTTGCGCGCCGGCCCGTAGCAGCCGGCCATCCGGTCCAGCCCCAGATCCGCATAGGGCTTGCCATCCGCCATCACGCCGCAGGCCGCCAGCACCCGGTTGAAGCGGGCCGGATAGACGATGCTGCGCACCGGCAGATTGCCGAAATTGTTGCCCGCCGCCGTCACCACCGCCACGCCGGCCTCGTACAGCGCGTTGACCGCGTCCGCCCACACCGCCGAGGGCGCGCCGCCCATGCTCATGCTGACCACGTCGCACCGCGTATCGGCGCTGCCGGCCAAATGATGAACATAGTCCAGCGCCGCGGCGATGGCACTGTTGGCGAACAGCGTCACCCAGTTGGCCACCCGCAGCGGCACCACCTCGAAGCCGCGCGCGCCGCCATAGGGCTCGCCGGCCAGCAGCGCCAGCGTGGCGGTGCCGTGCCCGAACATCGGGTTGACCGCCGCCGTCTTGCGGTCGAACGCGTCCGAGCCCGGCGTGCCGTCTGGCGACAGGTCGGCGAAATTGCGCGCCAGCCCGGCGCGCAGCCCGGTGGGCTTGCTGCGGTGGGCGGGGTCGTAGCCGGTGTCCAGATGGGCGATGCGCAGGCCGGGCGGCGCGGCCCCCAGGATCGTCCGCGCGGCGGCCAGCCCGGAATAGGGCCGGTCGGCGAACCAGCCGTCGGGCGCGCCGATCGGATAATGGTCGGATTGCGGCGCCCCGCCCCCCGCCGCGGCGCCCGCCTGGCGCTGCTGGTCCGCCGGCAGCCAGGACTGCTCCAGGTCCGGCTCGGCCATCACCAGCCCGGCATCCCCGCTGGCCCCCAGCCCGTCGCGCACCAGCGCGTGGCAGGCGTCCCAGGCGTTGCCCGGCAGCTCCAGCTCGCCCGTCACCTGCCAGCTGGCCGCCGCCCCGGCAATGCCCAACGCCGCCCCACGGGCGTCGTCGATGCTGGGCATCAGCGGGCGCAGGGCGATCGGCGCTGCGCCGCCGATCGCCAATCCCTGGCGGATCGCGGCCGGATTGGCCTTGAGAAGAAGCCGCATCGCGGGACGCTCCAACAGATGGTGAAACGCAACGGGCTACACGGCTGCCCCGGGATAGGGAAGTTGCGGCGCCGGCCCCAACGTGGGGTCGACGTGCCGCCGCAGTGCCGCATCGCACACCGCATAGCCCCAGTTGATCAGCCGGTCCTGCGCCCCGTCATCCAGCCGCTTCAGCCGCGTCGGCATGTTGGCCAGCATCATGGTGCGGTCATGCGGACAGGCCAGCGCATCGGCCAGGCCGTATTTGGCGATATCGGTGCGGATGCCCCAATAGGCGCCGGCGCGATGGTCGGCATCGCCCGCCGGCGCCTTGAAGCTGGCGATCAGCAGCCGCTTGCGCAGCGCCCGCACCTGGTTGTCGACCACGTTCAGCACCCGGTAGGCATGCCTCGCCCAGTCGCTCTTGGGCTCCGGCTCGGCCTGCATCTGTCCCCCGGCATCGCTGACCAGGATGGTGTCGTAGCGCTTCCACGCCGTCTCCAGCCCCAGATTGTCGTAAACCCCGCCATCGGTCAGGATCACCCGGGTGGTATAGGGGGCCATCTGCAGGTCGGTGCCCGAGCCGGGGGTGAACGCCGCCGGGTCCAGCCGCAGTTCGAACGGCGACAGCACCGGCGGAAACGCCGAGGACGCCGCCACCGCGTGCGCCAGCGGCACGGTCGGCCGCTTCACCTCGCCCACCCGGTAGTCGCGCATATACGGCTTCATGAACCGCCACAGCGCGCCCGACTGCACGTTGGTGGCGTTGATCACGAAGCGCGGCTCGTCCGGCAAGTCCTGCAGCGTCGCGCCATGGAACAGATGCGTGTCATAGGCGGCCGCCACCCGGTCGCTGACCCGCCCGGGCAGCGCCAGGCCGAAGACGATCGCCTCGGCGTCGATCGTCTCGCCGGCCAGGGCGCGGATCGGCGTCACCACCTCACGCAGGAAGGTCGCCGTCTGCGGCACGGCGTCGGCCATCACCGCCGGCCAGCGCAACGCCAGCACCCCGGCGGTGATCGAGCCGCCGGACACGCTGGAGATACGCCGCAACCGGCGCAGCACCCCGGTCTCGTGCAGCCGCCACAGCGCGCCAAGATGGAACATCATCGCCCGATAGCCGCCGCCGGACAGGCACAGCGCCATGCCATGCTCCAGCTCTGCGGCTCCGGACTCTCCTTGCGGCGACTGGACGGGCGACAAGTCCGGCATGGCTCGTCTCTCCGGTGGCAAGCTGGCCGATGGCAAGCAGGGCCTCGGAAATCGTACCTAGGACAGGCACGTGGGAAAGGCAATGAAATAGATGCTGTGGCGTATATAATGTGACGGGCGTTCCACCTCCGGCCATCGCTACGTCAACGGATCAAACGGCCACCCATCCGATATCGACGCTTACAGCACCGCAAACTCGCCGCCTGACATCAACCCGCGAGACGAGGACGAGCCACCGTTAATCTACGCCCCGATCCGCGCCAGAAGCCCCTGACGACGGACACCCTGGCAACGGGCGACTTGGTTTTCGCGCGCACAGGTCAGCTTGCTATTCCCGCCCCCTGGCCGCGGGTTCTCGAACTGCTCGGCGCCGCGATGATGCCTTGCAGGTCCTGCACCGGCCGGGGCTTGCTGAACAGGTAGCCCTGTATCTGGCCACAGCCCTCGGACTTCAGGATGCCGAGCTGTTCCCTCGTTTCCACCCCCTCGGCAAGCACCTCCATGCCCAATGCCTTCCCCAGGGCCAACGACGGCGCGTTTTCTTAGCCTGGTTCCGGTTCATCTCGGACCGTCAATCTCTCAGTCTTCCGATCGCGCCTTCGCATCGCGCTGGTAGACCGCGAGGAACGCCCTGCCCATCAGCGACGTCTCCCGTTCCAGGCACCGCTCCAGCACCATCGCCCGCATCGCCTGGATTGCCCGATCGTCCGGCGCCGCGCCCGCCGCGAACTCCGCCAGATGGGCCGCGAGCCGCGTCCGCCCGCTCTCGGCCAGCGCCGCCGCGCGCTCCGCCAGCCGTTCCGCCCCGCCCGCCAACGCGGCCAGCTCCGCCGCCAGCTCGGGCGCCGGCGCCGGCTTGAGATGCGCCGGATTGCCGTCGAACCACCCGCCATAGAGGTGCCAGATGGCCCGCACGACGAACTCCGGGTCGTCGTATTTCGGCCGCAGATAGGGCTTCGCCAGCAGCCCCGCCGGCGCGGACACGCCGTGCAGCACCTCGTCCAGCGTGCATCCCCGGTTCATCAGCGCCAATGTCTGCCCCACCAGGCTTTCCAGCAGCGTCGCCCCGTCATCCAGCACCTGCCCGGCGCGCGCCGCGCCGAAGATCACCGGCCCGTGGCCGGGGATCAGGACCTCGGGCCGGAGCGCCCGCATCCGCCGCAATGTCGCCGCCCATTCCGCCGCGTAGCGCTGCACCTTCCGCGGATTGCCCGCGTTCGGGAACATCCAGATGACGAAATCCCCGCTCGCCAGCACCCGCCGCGCCGGCAGCCAGACGAACGTCGCATCGTCCGTCTCTCCCCGCCCATGGAACAGTTCCAGCCGCTCGCCGCCGATCGTCAGCGCCAGCGTGTCGTCATACACCTCGTCCGGCTGCCGCTGGCCGACCGGGTAGATGTAGCCGGGGTCGTTGAACTGCTGGCCCTGCACGATGCCGTTGAAGCCCTGCGTCGTCTTGTAGCGCTCCATCCGCCGCCGCACGTCACGATGGGCGACGATGCGCGGCCGGGCGGCACCTCGCGCGTCGGCCTCCTCGTCGATGACCTTGATGCCGCCGGTGTGGTCGACATGGCCGTGCGTGTAGATCACCGTATGCACCGGGCTGTCGTCCCAGCGCCGGACAGCCGCGAGGGTCCTGGCCGCCAGGACGGCATTGGCCGTGTCGATCAGCACCAGCCCCGCCGAGGTGCGTATGGCGGTGACGCTGCCGCAGAAATACGTCGTGTGGACGGTGACGATGTTGTCAGCGACCGGGGTGACCGCGCCGTGCGCGACAGACCCGGTCCATTCCTCCATTGGCGCGGCCCCGCTCCAAAGGCGTTCGAACAGAGTGCCGTGGTCCATGTCATGGCTCCTTGTCTGCCGTGGTCCGAGGTGGTGCCCATCCGCGGGACAGTCTGGTTGATCCATTCGCAGTCAAAGATCGAACGGCTCGCGGCACACGCCAAAGCCTCGCGGGCGGCGGACAAGCAGCATCGCGTCATGCGGCACGATGTCCTTGGCCGGCTCACCGGGCGCCGCCAGCCCGGGCGCCGCCAGCCCGAGCGCGCCATTCGCCGCTGTATCCGCCCAAGCGGGCACGATACTGCCGCGACGCGATTGATTGTGCCACTCCGCCACAACGGCCCGGATCCACCGCCTGACCCCGGCACGCATCCGGGGATGGCCACCACCGGCACGGAGGTCTGTTCCCCGCGCCTGCGGGGATGAAGTGGCCAGCAGCCTGGTGCGGGGCGTGATCCAGGGCTGTCCCCTCGCCTGCACCATGAGTCGAGGATAGCTCCCACACCCTTGCGGCAACGACGGCTCTTTTTACGCGCGGGCGTTGGCAGCTTCCTGCTGTCAGAGGGTGTTATGAAATTGCGTAAAGCAGGCCGGAAACGAAGGAAGCAGGAAGCGTTCTTTTTTGAAAAAAAGAACCAAAACGGCGCTCACGTTCGAAGCCGCGCGGCGTTGATGAAGTCTTTTTGCTTCTTTTTCTTCAGAAAAAGAGATTCTTCTTTATTTTCTTCATCAAAATTCATGACACCCTCTAGACCAAGCTCTCGGTGGCTTCCTGTCCCCGCAACCACCGTCACGGCTGCGAGATCGCCTCATACCAAGGCTCGCTGACCGCGACCCTTGGCATGAGTCTTTGTTTAGCGCGCCGCCACCCGCCAGCCCGGCGCGCGATACCAAGGCCCGCAGGCGACGGAAGAGTCGTCGCCTGCGGGCCTTGGTATCAGTGCGCGCGAGCGATACGGCTCGGCATAGGCGGGTCCACGCCCCTGGACCTCGATTAAATTCCGAGGTCCAGGGGCGCGGCCCCCGATAGTTCAGGACATGGGCGGGGTGCGGGGCAGCGCCCCGCCTTTCCTACGCCCGCGGCAGCAGCTTCTGCACCTGCGCCGTCATATCCGCCAGCACCTGCTCCGGCGTCGCCCGCTGCTCGACGATGCGGGCCAGATTGTCCACGATGGTCTGGGTGATGCGCACCCCGTTGCTGCCCGGGAAGGCGTACCAGGGCTGCATCAGCGGAATCTGCTCCTCGGCCGGGCGGAACAGCGGGTTTTCGCGGTAGAACGCGCCGAGATAGCGGTCGTCATGCAGCGTCAGCGTGTTGCTGGGCACATAGCCGGTGCCGCGTACCATGATGGTCTGCCCCACCGGCCCGGCGGCGAAGCGCATGAACGCCCAGGCGGCCTGCTGGCGGGCCGGGTCCTTGGTCAGCATCACCACCGCGTTGCCGCCGGTCGGCAGCTTGCCGCCGGGGGTGATGATCGGCATGCGCGTGGTGCGCAGTTCCACCTGCGGGCCGATCGACTTCTGGAACTGGCCGATATAGGCGGTGGTGCCCATGATGATGCCGAGCTTGCCGGCATAGAAGGCCTGGAACGCGGCCTCGGAGGTCAGCGGCGGCATCTTGCCCACCTTGACCATGCGGTCCAGCAGTTGCAGCGCGTGCAGGCCAGGCTGGCCGAAATCCACCTTGGTCTCGTCGGCGCTCAGCATGTGGCCGCCATAGCCGTAGAGCAGGGCGGAGAACATCCAGTCATCGCCCGGCCAGCGGTAATGCATGCTGCTGATGCCGTCGCCCAGGGCGGCGATCCTGGCGGCCAGGGCCAGCACGCCGTCCCAGTCGGTGGGAAACTTATCGGGGTCGCCGCCGGCCCGGCGCACCAGGTTGGCGTTGTAGTAGCAGATCGGGTTGCTGGCCGAGAAGGTCAGGCCGGTCTGCTTGGCGCCCACCTGCGCGAGGGCGAGAATGCCCGGGGTCCAGCCGGCCTTGGCGGGGTCGCCGTCCTTGGCCAGCAACGGCGCCACGTCCACCACGATGTCGCGCTCGGCCAGGAAGCGCAGGCGGTTCAGGCCCTGGAAGCTGATATCCGGCAGCCCGCCGGTGGCGGCCTGGCGGATCACCTGCTGCAACCCGTCCTCATAGGTGGGCGAGGGCGCCGGGAAGCGCACGGTGATGCCGGGGTTCTCCTTCTGGAAGGCGACGGCCAGCTTGTCCATCACGTCCTTGAAGAAGGACGGCATGGGGTAGTGCACCGACAGCTCGGTGGCGGCCAGCGCGCCGCGCGACAGGAACGGCATGGCCAGAGGGGCGGCGGCCAGCGGGGTGGCCAGCAGCAGGCGACGGGTCAGTTTCATCGTGGATTCCTAGAAGGTTAACCTTTGAGGCCGGCGGTGGCGACGCCCTGGATGAAGCGGCGCTGCGCCAGCAGGAAGGCGGCGACCATGGGCAGCGTGGTGATCACGCTGGCGGCCATCAGCGCGCCGATGTCGTTGCCGCCCTCCTGCGAGCGGAAGAACAGGACCCCCAGCGCCGGGGTGGCCATGGACTGGCGCTGGATGACGATCAGCGGCCAGAACAGGTCGTTCCAATGCGCGACCACGCTGAAGGTGGCGAAGGCGGTGGCGGTCGGCCAGGCATTGGGCAGGATCACCCGCCAGACGATGGCAAGCTCGCCCATGCCGTCCAGCCGAGCGGCCTGGATCAGCTCGTCCGGCAGCGCCTTGAACGCCTGGCGGAACATGAAGATGGCGAACACCGAGATGGCGAAGGGCGCGGTCAGCGCGGTGAAGCTGTCCAGCAGGCCGAGCTTGGCGAAGGCCACGTACAGCGGCAGCGCCGGCACATGGGCGGGGATCAGCAGGCCCAGCAGCACCAGCGCGAACACCAGCCCCCGGCCGGGCCAGCGCAGCTTGGCCAGCGCATAGGCGCAGGGCACCGCGAACAGCAGCTGGAAGAACAGCACGATCGCGCAGACGATCGCGCCGTTCAGCAGGAAGCGCAGCAGCGGCACGGCGGTCAGCGCCTTGTGGTAGTTCTCCCAGCCGTAGAAATGCCGCGGCCACAGGTTCAGCGACGCCTGGAATATCTCCCCGCCGGGCTTCACCGAGGCGGAGAGCATGAACAGGTAGGGCGCCAGCACCACCAGGGCGGCCAGGCTCAGCACCGCCAGCCGCGGCGCGTCGGCCAGCAGGGAGCGGGTCGGGGCGGTGTTCATTGGTAATGCACCCGGCGCTCCAGCACCCGCGTTTGCAGCAGCACCAGCCCCAGCACCACCACCAGGAACACCACGGTGATCGCGGCCGAATAGCCGATGCGGAAATAGGTGAAGCCTTCCAGGTACATCTCGTGCAGCAGCACCTCGCTGGCCTTGTTCGGCCCGCCCTGGGTCAGCGTCGCCACCGTGTCGAACACGCGCAGGCAGCGAATGGCGGTGATGGTCACCACGAACAGCGTGGTCGGGCCGAGCATCGGCCAGGTGACCAGCCAGAACCGGTCCCAGCCGCGCCGCGCGCCATCGGTCTCGGCGGCGGCGCGCAGTTCCGGCGGAATCGCGGTCAGCCCGGCCAGGAACAGCACCACCACGTAGCCCAGGTTCTCCCACACGCCGATCATGCACAGCGAGGTCAGCACCCAGTCCGAGGAGCCGAGCCAGTTGACGGGCGCGATGCCGAAGGCGGCCAGCGCCCGGTTCAGCGGCCCGATGGTGGGGTGCAGCAGGTATTCCCAGGCGGTGGCCATCGACACCAGCAAGGAGACCACCGGCAGGAAGAACACGGCGCGGAAAAAGGCCCGCCCGCGCGTGCCGCCCTCGATCAGCAGGGCGAGGCCCAGCCCCAGCGCCACCGACAGCGGCAGCACCGCGGCCACGTAGACCAGCGTGTTGCGCAGCGCGATGCGAAAGCCGGGGTCGCCGAGCAGTTCGGCGTAGTTGGCCAGCCCGATCCAGCGCAGCGGCGGGCCGCCCAGCTCCATGTCGGTCAGCGACAGCACCAGCAGGGCGGCGGTGGGCAGCAGCAGCAGCAGCGTCAGCGCCAGCACCGCGGGGCCGGCCAGCAGCAGCCCGGCCATCGCCTCGGGATGCAGCCGCCACGGCAGGCGGGATTGAAGGCGCGGTTCCAGCGCGGCCGGCAGCCGCGCGGCCTCAGACATGCGCCATGGCGCGCGCATGCGCCAGCCGCGCGCCCTCGGCGGTGAACAGCAGCGCGGCGGGCCAGTCCGCCTCGAAGCGCACCGCTTCGCCGGGGCGCAGCCCGTCGGCGGCGGCGGCCGGCACGCGCGCCACCAGGGGGGTGGCGCCGCAGCGCGTATGCAACAGGCTGTCCGCGCCGAGCGATTCCAGGTGCTCCACCGCCGCGAACAGCGGCCCGGCGGGGGTCAGCCGCAGCGTCTCCGGCCGCAGGCCCACCGTCACCCCGGTGCCGTCGGCGGCGGCCGGGTGCACCGGCAGGCGCAGCCCCTCCACCACCACCCGGCCCTCGTCCACCGTGCCGGGCAGGGTGTTGATGCGCGGGCTGCCGAGAAACTGCGCCACCGCCAGGCTGGCCGGGTCGTCGTACATCGTGCGCGGCTTGCCGATCTGCAGGATGCGCCCGGCCTGCATCAGCGCCACCCGGTCGGACATGGTCATCGCCTCGACCTGGTCGTGGGTGACATAGACGGTGGTGACGCCGGCGCGGCGGTGCAGCTGCACGATCTCCTTGCGGGTGCGCGCGCGCAGTTCGGCGTCCAGGTTGCTGAGCGGTTCGTCCATCAGGAAGGCGGCCGGGTGGCGCACCACGGCGCGGCCCAGCGCCACCCGCTGCCGCTGCCCGCCCGACAACTGGCCGGGCCGGCGGTCGAGCAGGTGGCCGATCGCCAGCATGTCGGCGGCCTGGCGCACGTCGTCCATGATGCCGCGCCGCGCCGCCGCCTGGCCGGGCGACAGGTGGCGCAGCAGCGGCAGCCGGCCCAGCACCGACAGCCGGCGCATCGCCAGCGGCACCGCCATGTTCTGCGCCACCGTCAGATGCGGGTAGAGCGCGTAGTTCTGGAACACCATCGCCACGTCCCGGTCCGCCGGGCGCAGCCGCGTCACGTCCTGCCCGCCGATCGACACGCGCCCGGCATCGGCCTGCTCCAGCCCGGCGATGATGCGCAGCAGCGTGGTCTTGCCGCAGCCGGAAGGGCCGACCAGGGAGAGGAACTCGCCCTGCGCCAGGTCCAGGCTGATGTCGTGCAGGATGGCGGCGCCGCCGAAGCTCTTGCGCACGCCCTCGATGGAGATTCCGGCCATAATTCAGGCCGCCGGCGGATAGGTGTGGGCGCGGATCTCGTGGATGAACGGCCGGTCCATGCCTTCCGGCTCCAGCAGCGTGGTCTCCACCGCGTCGTCGCCGAAGCGGTGCAGCAGCACGGCGCAGGGCCGGTTGCCCGGCAGGCCGGGCTGCTCGTCCGGCGCCACCACGAAGGCGGTGGAGGGCGCCCAGGCATAGCGCACCGGGCCGCGCGTGGCCTCGTGGTGCACGTGCAGGTGGCCGGAGGCGACCAGCCGCAGGTTCGGGTGCGCCATCACCGGGCGCAGCGGCGCGCGGGCGAAGGGCGGCACGGACCAGTAGTCGAACCCGGTCTCGTCCGGGTCGGCGGCGAAGAACGGCTTGTGGATGAACACCGCCAGCCGCCGTTCGCCCAGCGTGGCCAGCGCCTCGGCGATCATGGCGGCCTGGTCCTGCTCCTCGGCGTGCGCGCCCATCACCTGGCTGTTCAGGCCGAGCAGGCGCCAGCCCGGCTGGTCCAGCACCCAGCGGTCGGCCCCCATGGCGCGGCGGAACCGGCCCAGCCGCGCGTCGTTGACCGGCTGGCGCGGCGCCCGTTCGGGGTGGTCGCCCACGTCGTGATTGCCGGGCACCGCGTGGACGGGGGCGGACAGGCGGGCGAACTGGGCCTGCGCCAGCGCCATGTCCGCGTCCTGGTCGGCGCCGTCCAGGCTCACATCGCCGGTGGCGATGACGAGGTCGGGCCGGACCGTGTCCATCGCCTGGACGACGCGGTCGAAATTGGCGCGCAGCAACTGGGTGCGGGCGCCGAGATGGGTATCGGAGATCTGTGCGACGGTGAATGCCATGCGCGCCTATCTAGGCGGCGGCGATGACCGGGCGATGACGGGTGTGCGATAGTTTGGTGTCAGGCGAAGGGAAGGAAGCCTTTTTTTGTGCACAAAAAGAAGCAAAAAAACCCTGTCCGCTTAGGGATTCAGCCCCAGGGAATGAAAGTTTTTGGGTTCTTTTTTTCAAAAAAGAACCCGTTTTTCCGCCCTCAGCGCGTCGCCGCCCCAAACCCCAGGAACCCCGCCGACGGCCGCGGCGTGCCCGGGTCGCTCACCAGCACGCGCGGCGGCGGCGCCGGCATCGGGCGCATGGGCGCCGGGGCGGGGCGGGCGGCGGCGAACTTCACCGGGGGCGCGGCGGCGGCCTTGGCGGGGGCGCCCGGGGTGGGTGCGGGGGGGGCGCCGCGCATGGACAGCAGCATGAAGGTGATGTCGTTGCGGCCCAGGTCCACCGACAGGTCGGTGGGGGTCAGGCCGAGGACGTTGTGGGCATCCAGCTCCGCGCCACGGGCCAGCGCCTCGCGCGCGGCGGCGATGTCGCCGCGGTTGATGGCGTCGAACAGCGCCTCGTTCGGCTTCATGTCCGAGGGGTCGCGCTGCAGCGGCGCCACCGGGCGGGCGCTGGTGTGCGAGCCGGGCAGGGCCGGGGGCTGTACCTTGGGGGCGAAGATGGCGTTGGGGTCGGCGCCGGAGCTGATGCCGCCGCTGGGGCCGTTCTGCATCGCCTGGCCGACGATGCCGCCCATCTGGGCGTGCGCGTGCCCCGCCACCAGCAGGGCGGCCAGGGCGGCGACGGCCGGCGCGGATCGGCGCGCCAGGGAAATGATGCGTGTCATCCGCATACCCTACCTCAAATACGGTTGAGCCACCAGAACCCGGCGTTGAGCCAGGTGGCGTAGCAGGTCCAGAGCAGATAGGGCACCAGCAATGCGGCGGCCATGGGGCGCAGTTGGCCGAAGGCGCGCAGCGTCAGCCCGATCAGCACCACCAGCGGCAGGATCACCGCCAGCCCCAGCGCCGGGCTGTGCAGGCCGAAGAAGGCCGGGGTCCAGAGCGCGTTGGCCAGCAGCTGCCAGCCCCACAGCCGCAGCGCCGCCCGCTTGGCCACCGACATATGCGCCGGCAGCCGCCAGACCAGCCAGCCGGCGGTGCCGACCATCACGTAAAGCGTGGTCCAGACCGGCGCGAACACCCAGTTGGGCGGCGTGCCCGGCGGCGTGGCCAGCGTGAGGTACCAGCCGCGCACCGCCTGCGCCGTCAGCCCCGCGCCGGAGGCGCCGACCAGCAGGCACAGGCCGATGAAGCCGACCAGGGCGAGGGCGGTGGACCGCCGGAGGAAGCCGTCATGGATCTGGAAGGCACGTACTCCCGTTCAGGCGAAAGGCCGAGGGAGGCATATGGTCATCGCCCCTCCCGCCGCCAAGCCAGCAATGCCAGGCCGAGCAGCAGCGGCAGCGCCAGCCAGGCCGGCAGCAGCGGCAGGGCGGCGATGCCGGTGACCAGGTGGTCGTGGCGGCGTTGCAGGCCGATCCAGCCGGCGCCGCTGCTGCCGCGCCCCGGCTCGGTGCGGCGCAGCGCGGGGGCGCCGCCGCGCAGGGCGGGGTCGGCCAGCCAGTGCACGCTGCCGCCGGAGGCGCGCACCAGCGCGGCCAGCTTGCCGGCGCTGGCGCGCAGATCGGCGATTTCCGCCGGGTTGGCCACGCCGGAGGCGGCATAGGCGGTGCGCACCCCGTCGGTGGCCTGCCACACGCCGGGCAGGCTGGCCGGCATGGCGCCGGCGGCGTGGCCGGGGCCGATCTGGCGCAGCGACAGCGTGCTCTGGTGGCCGTCCGGGTCGGTGACGGCCACCGGGGGGGCGGGCGTCTCCTCGGTGGTGCGGCGGTCGATCGCGAGGCGGTTGGCCTGGATGGTGGCGCGCAGGGTGTTCTCGTCCAGCTCCGGCTCCTTCATCAGCCAGTGCGCGACGCGGCGGAGCAGTTCGGCCTGCGGCCCGCCGCCCTGGTGGCCGCGCGACCACAGCCAGATCTGGTCGGACAGCAGCAGCGCCACCCGGCCGCGACCGACATGGTTCAGGATCAGCAGCGGCGACTCGCCGCCGTTGCCGTCCGGGGCGGCCATCAGCACGTCGCCCTGCACGCCGGCCGGCACGATGCGGCGGTACCAGCTTCCCCAGGTGGGCGGCTTGCCCGGGGTCCAGCCCGGCAGCCCCTCGGTGACCGGGTGGCGGGCGCCGAGCGGGGTGAGCAGCGGGCGGAACGGCGCGTCCACCACCCCGGCGCTGCCGCCCAGCGCCGCCGGGCGGGCCGGCAGCACGTCGGCCAGCGGGCTTGCCGCCAGCGAGGCGGGGGAGGCGAATTCCGGCCCCGCGCTCATCAGCAGCGCGCCGCCCGCGCGCACGTAGTCGGCGATGTTGCGCAGGTACAGCGCCGGCAGCAGGCCGCGATTGGCGAAGCGGTCCAGGATGATGAGGTCGAAATCGTTGATCTTCACCTGGAACAGCTCGCGCACCGGGAAGGCGATCAGCGCCAGCTCGTTCAGCGGCGTCAGGTCGTCCTTTTCCGGCGGGCGCAGGATGGTGAAATGCACCAGGTCCACCGCCGGGTCGGATTTCAGCAGCCGCCGCCAGGTGCGCTCGCCGATATGCGGCTCGCCGGAGACCAGCAGCACGCGCAGCCGGTCGCGCACGCCGTTGATGGAGACCACGGCGCGGTTGTTCAGCAGGCTGACCTCGCCGGGCAGCGGGTCGGCGGTGAGTTCCACCACGGTGGGGCCGCCACGGGTGATCGGCACCTGCACGGTCTGCTCGGTGCCCAGGGGCACCCGCTCGATGCGCGGCGGCTCGCCGTCGCGCCGGATGGTCAGCCGCGCGGTGGCGCCGTAGGCCAGCCCGTTATGCGGCACGCCGAGGTCTTCCACCGCCAGCCGCAGGGTGACGGTCTTGCCGACGATGCCGTAGCTGGGCGCGTCGATCAGGCGGATGCGCCGGTCGGTCTGCTCACCGGCGGCGGGCAGCAGCACGTGCAGCGGCGCGCCGCCGGGGGGTGTGGCCGGGATGTCGTGCACCTGCCCGTCGGTGATGGCGACGATGCCGGCCAGCCGGGCGCGCGGGATGTCGGCCAGGGCGCGGTCGATGGCGGCGAACAGGCGGGTGCCCTCGCTGCCCGCCTCGGGCACCGTGATGGTGCGCAGCTCCAGGTCCTTGATGCCGCCGGCCTCGGCCTCGATGCGGGCGCGGGCGGTCTCGGCCAGCTTCGCGCGGTCGGCGACGCCCATGCTGGCCGACTGGTCCACCACCAGCAGGCCGATATCGGGCAGGGTCTCGCGGGTTTCCTCCACCAGGCGCGGGCCGGAGAGCCACAGCAGCAGGGCGGCGAAGGCCAGGAAGCGCCACGCCACGCCGCGCGCGCCGCGCCACAGCGCGGTGGCCAGGGCGGCGGCGCACAGCAGCGCCAGGGCGGCCAGCAGCCACCACGGCAGCGCCGGGGCGAAGCGCAGGGCGGCGATGGCGTGCTCGGTGAAGGCGGAGAGCGGGTGCATGCTATTGGCCCGACATCATTGACCGAGGCGTTCCAGGATGGCCGGCACGTGCACCTGGTCGCCCTTGTAGTTGCCGGTGAGCGCGTACATCACGAGGTTGACCCCGAAGCGGTAGGCAATGGTGCGCTGGCGGGCGCCGCCGGGAATGGTGGCGTAGGGGTTGCGGCCCTGCGCGTCCACCGCCCAGGCGGCCGCCCAGTCGTTGCCGCCGATGATGACCGGGCTCACGCTGTCGTTGCTGCGGTCCTGGTCGCGCTGCACCCAGACGGTGCCGCCGGTGTAGCGGCCGGGGAAGTCCTGCAGCAGGTAGAAGCTGCGCGCCAGCACGTGCTGGGTGGTCAGCGGCGCCAGCGGCGGGATGGCGAGGTCGGCGGCGATGCGCGGCAGGGCGGCATCCGCCCCGGCGGCGAAGCCCTCGCCGCTGCCGGCGTTGCGGGTGTCGATCAGGATGATGCCGCCATGTGCCATGTAGTCGTTCAGCGCCGCCACCGCCGCGCCCGACAGCGCCGGCGCGTCGGCGGCGATCGGCCAGTAGAGCAGCGGGTAGAAGGAGAGGTCGTCGGTGCCCGGGTCGATCGCCGCCGGCTCGGCCAGGGCCGCGTTGGTGCGGCGGTTCACGTAGTCCGACAGCCCGGCCAGCCCGGCGCGGGAGACCGCGTCCATCTGCGCGTCGCCGGTGACGACGTAGGCGAGGCGGGTGGCCAGGGCGGGGTTGGTGTCGGGGTTGAGTTGCTGATTACCCCCTTGGATGCCCCCTGGGATGCCCCCTGGGGTGCCCCCTGGGATGCCCCCTGGGGTGCCCCCTGGGGTGCCCCCTTGGGCCATCGCGCCGGGCATGGCGAGCAGCAGCAGCAGGCCGGCGGCCACCGAGGCGCGGAACAGCCCGCGCAGCCGCAGGCTGACCAGCAGGTCGATCGCCAGCAGGGCCAGGGCGGCGGCGATCAGCCAGGGCCCCAGCGCGCGTTCCGGCGCGGCGGCGCCCAGCATTTCGGCGCGGGCGCCGGCGATGGCGGGGGCGGCGCGCGGCGGGGCGAGGTTGGCGGCGAGGTTCAGCGCCCGCCGCCCGCTTTCCGGCCCGTACAGTCCCGGCGGGTGGCGCGGCGAGGGCACCGCGCGGGCCAGCTCGGCGGCGGTGAGCGCGGCGGCGGCCGGCGGCGGCTGGCCGGGCTGGCCGAAGCCGTCCAGCGTCTCGGCCGGGGCGAGCGGGGTGGGGGAGGCGTCGTCGGCCCCGCTCACCCCCACCGACAGCGCCACCAGCCGGCGCAGCATGTCCACGAACAGGCCGGAGAGCGGCAGGTCCGACCAGTCGGCGTTGGCGGTGACGTGGAACAGCACGATGCGCCCGGCGCCGCGCGCCTGCTGCGTCACCAGCGGCGTGCCGTCGGCGAGCTGCGCCCAGGTCTGGCTGGCGAGCTTCGCGCCCGGCTCGGCCAGCACCTGCTGGTTCACCCGCACCTCCGCCGGCACCGCCAGCCCGGCGAAGGGCGAGTCGGCGGCGAAGGGGGCCAGCGCCGCCGGCTGGCTCCAGGACATCGCGCCGCCCAGCTGCCGGTCGCCGGCCAGCAGGCGCACCGGCAGCAGGCTGTCCGGGTGCTCGGCGGTCTGCGGGCCGGCGAAGCGCAGCAGCAGCCCGCCCTTGTCCACCCATTTGGCGATCAGGTCGTGCTCCGGCCCGTCGGCCACCACGCGGTCGGCCAGCACCAGCACCGAGATCTGGCGGGAGAGCAGTTGCTCCAGCCCGCCCTCGCGCAGCTCGGCATAGGGGTCCAGCGCGCGGCGGATATAGAACAGCGGGCCGGCCAGCGGGATGTCGGCGGTGGTGGCGTCGCCGGCCAGCAGGCCGACCGGGCGGCGGCGCCAGCGCTCGTCCAGCAGCGCCACGCCGCCGGCCGAGGCGGGGCCGGCCAGCACCAGCCGGGCCAGCCGGTTGCGCAGTTCCGGCGGCAGGGTGAGCTTGGCCTCGGCAACGCCGGCGCCGGGGGCGAAGGCCAGGGCGACGCGGGCCAGGGTGCGGCCGTCGCCGGACTGCGCCAGCACGGCGGCCTGGTCGGCCACCGGGCGCGCCACCTGGGCGAGACGGACCACCAGCCCGTCCGCCTCCGGGCGCGGGGGCAGCAGCAGGCGGGCCTGCGGCACCTCCTCGCGCACCACGGTGAGCGGACCGGCGGCGGCCAGCGCGGCGGCGAAGGCGTTCCAGCCGGCGCCGCCCGCCGGCCCATCAGTCAGCCCGTCTGCGATGTAGTCCACCGCGCCGCGCGGCCCCCAGGCGCGCAGCGCGGCGGCGGCGGCGGCGCGGTCGGAGGGCCAGGGCTTCGGGCGCAGGGCGGCGAGGCGGGGGCGCAGCTCGGCCGCCGGCATGGCCGGGGTGGCGGCGGGCGGGGCGCCGGTTTCGTCGGGCGCCGTGGCCAGCAGCGCGACCGGGCGGCCGGCGCGCTCGGCGCGGTCCAGCACCCCGCCGGCGGCCTGCATGCGGCGCGGCCAGTCCGGCGCGGCGGCCCAGCCGTCATCGACCACCAGCAGCACCGGGCCGCTGCCGGGCAGGCTGGCGCCGGCGTCCAGGATGGGTCGGGCGAGGCCGAGGACGATCAGCCCGGCGGCGGCGATGCGCAGCGCCAGCAGCCACCAGGGGGTGCGCGCCGGCGTCTCCTCCACCGCGTGCAGGCCCAGCAGCAGGCGGATGGCCGGGAACACCTCGGTGCGCGGGGCGGGGGGCGTGATGCGCAGCAGCCACCACAGCAGCGGCAGCGCGGCCAGCGCCAGCAGCACCCAGGGGGCGGCGAAGATCATCGGCGGCCCCTCATCGGCGGCCCCTCATCGGCGGCCCTCATCGGCGGCCGGGCTCGGGCGACAGGGCGGCGTACAGGGCCAGCAGGGCGGCCTCCGGCGGGTGGTCGGTGCGGTGGGTGGCAAAGCCCCAGCCGGCGGCCCGCGCGATCGCCGCCAGCCCCTCCTGCTGGGCGGCCAGTCGCTCGGCATAGGCGGCGCGCACGCCCTCCACGCGCGGCACCAGGGTGGCGGCTTCCTGCTCGGTGCCCTGGAAGCGGATGCGCCCGGCATAGGGCAGCAGCGCCTCCGCCGGGTCCAGCACCTGCAGCAGGTGGCCGCGCAGGGGCACGCCGGCGAGCGCGCCGACGCAGGCGCGGATCTCGTCCAGCGGGCCGAGGAAATCGCCGATCAGCACCACGCTGGCATGACGGGGGAGGCCGGTGGCGGGCGGCAGGGCAGGGGCCTGGAGTTCGCCCAACTGGTCGGCCAGCCGCGCCAGCCCGGCGCGGCCGGAGACGCTGCGCGCGGCGGGCGCCACCAGGCGCACCCGCTCGCCGCCGCGCAGCAGCAGGCCGGCCAGGGCCAGCAGCAGCAGCTCCGCGCGCTCGATTTTTTCGGTGGGGGCGGCGCGGGAGCGCCAGCGCATGCTGGGCGAGCCGTCGCGCCACAGGGCCACGGTCTGCGCCGCCTCCCACTCCGTCTCGCGCAGGAACAGCCGGTCGGAGCGGGCGGATTGCCGCCAGTCGATGCGGCTGGCGGGGTCGCCGGGGAGGAAGGGGCGGTATTGCCAGAAGCTGTCGCCCTGGCCGACCCGGCGGCGGCCGTGCACGCCCTGCCAGACGGTGCTGGCCACCCGCTCGGCCGCCACCAGCAGCGGCGGCAGCCTCGCGCCCAGGGCTTCGGCGCGCCTGGCCTGGGTGTTCATGGGCGCGGGCATGCTCACCCGATGCGCTCGACCAGCCGCTCGATCACCTCGGCGACGGTGATGCCGCGGGCGCGCGCCTCGTAGTTCAGCGCCATGCGGTGGCGCAGCACCGGGGGGGCGAGGGCGGCCACGTCGTCGATGCTGGGGGCCAGGCGGCCATCGAGCAGGGCGCGGGCGCGGCTGGCCAGCATCAGCGCCTGGGCGGCGCGCGGGCCGGGGCCCCAGGCCACGTAGTCGCGCACCAGCGGCTCCTCGCTGCTCTCCGGCCGGCCGCCGCGCACCAGCGCCAGGATCGCCTCCAGCACGCTCTCGCCCACCGGCAGGCGGCGGATCAGCGCCTGGGCGGCCATCAGCGCCTCGGCGGTCATGGCCGGGCGGGGGGGCGCCTCGGCGGCGCCGGTGGTGGCCAGCAGCATGCTGCGCTCGGCCGCGAGGTCGGGGTAGGTGACGCGGATTTCCAGCAGGAAACGGTCGAGCTGCGCCTCCGGCAGCGGGTAGGTGCCCTCCTGCTCGATCGGGTTCTGGGTGGCCAGGACGTGGAACGGGCGGGGCAGCGCGTGCTCCACGCCGCCGATCGCCACGCGCTGCTCCTGCATGGCCTGCAACAGCGCGGACTGGGTGCGCGGGCTGGCGCGGTTGATCTCGTCGGCCATCAGCAACTGGCAGAACACCGGGCCGGGGACGAAGCGGAAGCGGCGGGTGCCGTCGGGCAGTTCGTCCAGCACCTCGCTGCCCAGGATGTCGGCGGGCATCAGGTCGGGGGTGAACTGCACGCGCTTGGAGGCCAGGCCCAGCACCACCGCCAGCGTCTCCACCAGCCGCGACTTGCCGAGGCCGGGGACGCCGACCAGCAGCACGTGGCCGCCGGAGAGCAGGGTGATCAGGGTCTGGTCCACCACCTCCTCCTGGCCGTGGATGGCGTGGGCGATCTCGCGGCGGACGGCGGCGATGCCGGCGGCCAGCGCCTCTACCTCGTCCAGCGTGGCGGCGTCGGCGGCGGCGGGCGCGGGCATCGGGGTGGGCATCGGGGCGGGGCTCCTGGGTCGGGCGGGCGATCGGGTTCAGCCTAGATTGGATCGCGGCGGGGGTGTGCCACTTTTCATGCAGGTGGACGCCATGTCACTTTCCGCCAGGGCGCGCCCCCCGAAGACCACGCAGGCACTTTCACTGGGGGGGGGATGCTACCTATATCAAGGGCGCGGGCGGAAGCCGCGCAACGGCCGAGGACGGGATCGTGAACGAGGCAGGCGGGCAACAGGTGGGGCGAACGGGCGGGGCGCCTGGATGCGGCGCCGTGTCGCGTGGGGCGCGGCGCGCGCCGGTGGACTGCGGCGACCTGCCGTTCCTGATCAAGCGCGACGGCACCTGGATGTATCGCGGCAGCCCGATCCGTCGCAAGGAGTTGGTGTGCCTGTTCGCCTCCGTGCTGCGGCGCGAGGAGAACGGCGACTTCATGCTGGAGACGCCGGCCGAGCGCGGCCGCATCCAGGTGGAGGACGCGCCGTTCGTGGCGGTGGAGTTGTGCTGGGACGGCGTCGGCCGCGACCAGGTGCTGAGTTTCCGCATCAATACCGACCAGGTGGTGGTGGCCGGGCCGGATCACCCGATCCGCGTGGCACACGACCTGCTGACCTGCGAGCCCACCCCGTATATCCGCCTGCGCCCCGGCGCCGGACGGCTGCCGGTGGAGGCGCGGATCGGCCGCGCCGTCTATTACGAACTGGTGGCGCTGGCCGAGCCGGGCATGGTGATGGGCCGGCGGATGCTGGGCGTGTGGAGCGCCGGCAGCTTCTTTCCGCTGGGCGAACTCCCGCCTGGCGAGGGGTGATGCCGGATCGGGAGCGGCGGCCATGAGCCCGCAGGAGTTGCGCGCCCGGCTGCGCCTGCTCGGCGAGCCGGCTGGCACCCCGGCGGTGCCGACGATGACGCGCCTGCCCGCGTCCGGCGCCGAGGTGGGCGAGGAGCGGATCGGGGCGGCCATCGGCTCGGACGACGCCGCCGGCCTGACCCCCGGGCCGCTGGTGCCGGCCGCCGTGCTGGTGCCGTTCGTGCAGGGGGCGCGGCCCGGCGTGCTGCTGACCCGGCGCACCCCGCATCTGACCAAGCATGCCGGGCAGGTGAGCTTTCCCGGCGGGCGCATCGACCCCGGCGACGCCAGCCCCGAGTACGCCGCCCTGCGCGAGGCGCGCGAGGAGATCGACCTCGACCCCGCCCAGGTGGAGATCACCGGCCGGCTGGGCGATTACGTCACCGGCACCGGCTACCGGATCACCCCCGTCCTCGGCCTGCTGCCGGCGGGGCGGGAGCTGGAGGGGCTGGGCCTGACCCCCTCGCCGGACGAGGTGGACGCGGTGTTCTCCCTGCCGCTGTCGGTGCTGCTGGACCCGCGCGCGCCGCAGCGGCGGCGGGCGGAGTTCCGTGGCGCGTGGCGGGAGTTCTGGGTGTGGCCGCATCCGGACCATTACATCTGGGGCGCCACCGCCGCGATCCTGGTGCATCTGGCCGAGCGGCTGCGCGGATGACCGGGCGGCCGCGATGATCGGCCCGCTGCGATGATCGGTGTGGCCGAGGTCGCGCTGTTCCTGCTGCCCTTCGTGCTGTTCGCGCTGTGGCGGGTGCTGGCGCCGCATGCCTCGCGGCTGGCGCTGGCGCTGGCGCTCGCGGCGGTGGCCGGGGTGGCGCTGGGGGCCGCCTGGGTGGCGCGGCGCGACCGGATGGGCTGGCATCAGCCTTACGTGCCGGCGGTGACGCTGCCGGACGGGACGATCGTGCCTGGGCACGTGGGAGCTATCGTGCCTGGGCATGTGGGAGTTATCTTGCCTGGAGCTATCGTGCCTGGGCATGTGGGCGTCCAGGGGCGCCCGGGGGCGCCGTGACGCTGCTGCTGGAGCCGAGGCCGGATTTCCTGGCCGATCCGGCGCTGGCCCGCGTGCTGGCGGCCCTGCCCGGCGCGCGGCTGGTCGGCGGCTGCGTGCGCGACGCGCTGGCCGGCCTGCTGGTGCATGACATCGACCCGCATGACATCGACCTGGCCAGCCCGCTGCCGCCCGAGGCCGCGATGGCCGCCCTGCGCGCCGCCGGGCTGCGCGCGGTGCCGACCGGCATCGCCCATGGCACGGTGACCGCGGTGGCGGACGGGCGCGGCTTCGAGGTCACCACCCTGCGCCGCGACGTGGCCACCGACGGGCGGCACGCCGTGGTGGCGTTCACGGACGACTGGCGGGTGGACGCGGCGCGGCGGGATTTCACCATCAACGCGATGTCGATGACCGCGATAGGTATGGTGCATGACTATTTCGGCGGCATCGCGGATTTGCGGGCCGGGCGGGTCCGTTTCGTCGGCGACCCGGCGACGCGCATCGCCGAGGACCGGCTGCGGATGCTGCGGTTTTTCCGCTTCCATGCCCGCTTCGGCATCGGCCCGCCCGACCCGGCCGCGCTGGCGGCGATCGCCGATGCCGCGCCCGGGCTGGCGCGGCTGTCGCCCGAGCGGGTGTGGAGCGAGCTGAAGCGCATCCTGGCCGCCCCCGCCGCCGCCCCCACCGTCGCGCTGATGGCGCAGGCGGGGGTGCTGGCGGCGGCGCTGCCGGAGGGCGCGGACCCAGCTCGGCTGGCGGCCCTGGAGGCGCGCGGCGCGCCGGCGGACCCGCTGCTGCGGCTGGCCGCCCTGCTGCCCGCTCCGCCGGACGCCGACGCGGCGGCGCTGGCGGCCCGGCTGCGGCTCTCCACCGCCGAGCGCGACCACCTGGTCGCCCTGCGCGCCGGCCCCGCCCCGGGCGACAGCGACGACGACGCGGCGCTGAGCCGCCTGCTGGCCGACACGCCGCGCGCGGTGCTGCTGGGGCGAAGCTGGCTGGCCGGGGCCGGCGCGGCCACGCGGGCGCGGCTGGCGGCGCTGGCGGTGCCGGCCTTCCCGCTGCATGGCCGCGACCTGGCCGCCGCCGGGGTGCCGGCCGGCCCCGCCATGGGGGCGCTGCTGCGCGAGCTGCGCGGCTGGTGGCTGGCCGGCGGCTGCCTGGCCGACGCGGCCGCCTGCATGGCGGAACTGTCCAGGCGGCGCGCGGGCTGATACACGCGCCGGATGCCCGCGCCCGCACCCGACGCCACCCGCCCCCTGCTGCGCCGCCTCTGGCGTGAGCACATCCTGCAATTCCGCCCGACGTTGTGGCTGATCCTGGCGCTGACGGTGGTGATGGCGGCCGCCCAGGCCTGCTACCCGCTGGCCATCGACCACGCCTTCACCCTGTTCGAACGGCGGGACGTGCGCATTCTGTACCAGGTGCCGGCGATGGTGCTGGCGCTGACCACGGTGAAGGCGCTGGCGCAGTACGGCCAGAACGTGCTGGTGCAGAAGGTGGTGCTGCAAACCATCCGCGCCTTGCAGGGCCGCATGTTCGCCCATCTGATGCGCGCCGACCTTGCCCGGGTGGAGCGCGAATCCCCCGCCGCCCTGGCCGCCCGCTTCACCACCGACGCGGCGACCATCCGCGAGGCGATGACCCGCGCGGTGAACGGCGTGGGCGACGCGCTGAAGGTCGCCGGCTCGGTGTTCGCGGTGCTGTATATCGACTGGCAGCTCAGCCTGATCGCCGCCCTGCTGTATCCGCTGGCGGTGCTGCCCATCCAGCGCATCGGCCGGCGCATCCGCCGCAACTCCGGCGCCATGCAGGAGCGCACCGGCGAGGCGGCGACGCTGCTGAACGAGAGCTTCGCCCAGGCCCGCACGGTGCGCGCCTACCGGCTGGAGGCCGCCGAGACCCAGCGCGCGCAGGAGGCGTTCGCCCGGCTCTACCAGGCGCTGCTGGGCATGGCGAAAAGCCGCAGCCGGATCGACCCGCTGCTGGAGGTGATCGGCGGTGCGGCCATCGCCGCCGTGTTCGGCTATGCCGGCTGGCGGGCGGCGCAGGGCGGGCCGGGGCTGGGGGCGGCCTCGCTGGGGCATTTCACCAGCTTCGTCACCGCCCTGCTGCTGGCCGCCCAGCCGCTGCGGGCGCTGGGCAGCCTGAACGCGGCGGTGCAGGAGGGGCTGGCCGGGCTGGTGCGGGTGTTCGCCGTGCTCGATGAGCCGCCCGGCATCACCCAGGCGGCCGGCGCGGCGGCGCTGCCGGCCGGGCACGGGCGGGTGGTGTTCGAGGACGTGGCGTTCGCCTACCCGGACGGCCGGGCCGGGCTGCGCGGCCTGTCCTTCGTGGCCGAGCCGGGGCAGACGGTGGCGCTGGTGGGGCCCTCCGGCGCCGGCAAGTCCACGGCACTGGCGCTGATCCCGCGCCTGCAGGACGCCTCGGGCGGGGCGATCCGCATCGACGGCGCGGATGTGCGCGCGGTCACCCTGGCCAGCCTGCGCGACGCCATCGCCTATGTGGGGCAGGACGCGCTGCTGTTCGACGACAGCGTGGCCGCCAATATCCGCATGGGCCGGCCGGGGGCGGATGCCGAGGCGGTGCGCGCGGCGGCCGAGGCGGCGGCGGCGGACGGCTTCATCGCCGCCCTGCCGCAGGGCTACGAGACGCGGGTGGGCACCGGCGGGCAGGCGCTTTCCGGCGGGCAGCGCCAGCGCGTGGCCCTGGCCCGCGCGCTGCTGCGCGAGCCGCGCATCCTGCTGCTGGACGAGGCGACCAGCGCGCTGGACGCGGAGAGCGAGCGGCTTGTGCAGCAGGCGCTGGGCCGGCTGCGCCAGGGGCGCACCACCATCGTGGTGGCGCACCGGCTGTCCACCGTGCGCGACGCGGACCTGGTGGTGGCGATGGCGGAGGGGCGGGCGGTGGAAATGGGCACCCATGCGGCGCTAATGGCGCGCGACGGGCTGTATGCCAGGCTGGTGCGCACCCAGTCCTTCACCGATGGAGGGGGTTTCACCGAGGGGGGCGCGGCCGATGTGGCATAGCGAATTCGCCTACGACCCGGCGGCCGACGGCATGGACCAGTTCGGGCCGATCGTCGGGCTGTCGCTGACGGTCAGCCTGTCGGCGGCGCTGGTGGCGGCGGTGCTGGGGCTGGGGCTGGCGGCGCTGCTGGCGCTCACCCGCTTTCCCGGCCGGCGGGTGCTGGTGGTGGCGGTGAACGCGCTGCTGGGGCTGCCGCCGGTGGTGGTGGGGCTGCTGCTGTACCTGCTGCTGTCCCATGGCGGGCCGCTGGGCGGGCTGGGGCTGCTGTTCACCCCCGGCGCGATGGTGGCCGCGCAGGCGATCCTGGCCACCCCGATCGTCGCCGCCCTGGCGCACCGGGTGCTGGAGGCGGACTGGGTCGAATATGGCCGCGCCCTGCAGGCCAGCGGGGCCAGCCGGTGGCAGGCGCTGTGGCCGCTGCTGGGCATGGGCCGCCGGGCGCTGGCCACCGCGGTACTGGCCGGCTTCGGGCGCACCGTCTCGGAAGTGGGCGCGGTGCTGGTGGTGGGCGGCAACATCGCCGGGCACACCCGCACCATGACCACGGCGATCGCGCTGGAGACCAGCAAGGGGAATCTGGCGCTGGCGCTGGCTTTGGGTATGGTGTTGATCGGCATCAGCGTGGCGGTGAGCGCCACCGTGCTGGTGCTGGGCGGCCAACCGGAGAGGAAGCGCATATGAAACACCTTGTCGCGGCGCTGCTGCTGGCCGCCGGCCTCGCGGCCGCGCCGGTTGCGGCCACATCGGCGCGGGCGGAGACCATCGTGCTCGCCTCCACCACCTCGGTGGATAATTCCGGGCTGCTGAAGCACATCCTGCCGGTGTTCACCAAGGCCACCGGCATCGAGGTGAAGGTGCTGGCCCAGGGCACCGGCCAGGCGCTGGCCACCGCCGCGCGCGGCGACGCCGACATCGTGCTGGTGCACGACCCGGAGGCGGAGGCGAAGTTCATCGCCGCCGGCCACGGCATCCTGCGCCGCGAGATCGCCTGGAACGACTTCCTGATCGTCGGCCCGAAAGCCGACCCCGCGCATATCGCCGGCGGCAAGGACGCGGTGGCGGCGCTGAAGGCGATCTATGCCGCCAAGGCCGCCTTCGTCTCGCGCGGCGACGCCTCGGGCACCGACGCGCTGGAGAAGCGGCTGTGGAAGGCCGCCGGCCTCAACCCCGCCGGGCAGGACTGGTACAAGGACATCGGCGGCGGCATGGGTGCCGCCCTGAACGCGGCCGCCGGCATGGAGGCGGTGACGCTGACCGACCGCGGCACCTGGATTTCCTTCCGCAACAAGCGTGACCTGGTGGAGCAGGTCTCCGGCGACCCGAAGCTGATCAACCGCTACGACGTGATCCAGCTGGACCCGGTGCGCCACCCCAACATCAAGCGCGCGGCGGCGGCCAAATTCGCCGAGTGGCTGGTGGGCAAGGAAGGGCAGGCGGCGATCGGGGCATACCGGCTGGACGGCGAGACGCTGTTCCATCCCGACGCCAAGCCCTGAGGGCGGGCGCGGCCGCCGCCCGGCCGGTCTGATCCCTTTTCGCCGCTCGCGGGTTGACGCCGCCGCCGCGCCGGTTTCTGGTGCGCCGCGCACAAGCGGGAGGAAGCGATGGCGGCTCAGTTCTGGTTCGATGGTCACTGGACCGAGGAGGCGCCGCGCCTGATCGGCCCGGCCGACCACGCGATGTGGCAGGCCTCGGTGATCTTCGACGGCGCGCGGGCGATCGGCGGGCTGACGCCGGACCTGGACCTGCATTGCCAGCGCGCGATCAACTCGGCCCGCTCCATGGGCCTGACCCCGGGGCTGGCGTGGGAGGAAATCCGCCGCCTGGCCATCGAGGGCATCCGCCGCTTCCCGAAGGACGCGGTGCTGTATGTGAAGCCGGTGTTCTACGCGGCCGGCGGCGGCATCGACCTCGCCAGCACCACCACCGCCTTCGTGCTGCATCTGTTCGAGGCGCCGCTGCCCGGGCTGGGCGGGTTCTCGGCCAGCCTGTCGCCGCTGCGCCGGCCGGCGCCGGAAATGGCGCCCACCGACGCCAAGGCCGCCTGCCTCTACCCCAACTCCGCCCGCGCCACCGCCGAGGCCAACGCGCGCGGCTTCGACGCGGCGGTGATGCGCGACCCGTGGGACAACATCGCCGAATTCGCCTTCGCCAACCTCTGGATCGTGAAGAACGGCGTGGCGATCACCCCCACCGACAACAAGACCTTCCTGGCCGGCATCACCCGCCGCCGGGTGATGGGGCTGCTGCGGGAAGCCGGGATCGAGGCGCGCGAGGCCAGCCTGACGGTCGCGGACCTGACGGGGGCGGACGAGATGTTCTCCACCGGCAATTACGGCAAGGTGGTCGCCTGCAACCGCTTCGAGGCGCGGGAACTGAACGCAGGGCCGGTGTTCCAGGAAGCGCGGCGGCGGTACTATGCGTGGGCGGAGAGCACGCGGGTCGTTTAGGAGCGGGTTCTTTTTTGGAAAAAAGAACCAAAAGACTTTTATTCGCTGGCTGATCGGGGGAGGCGGGCCATGCCTCCCCCGGCTCAACGAATAAAGTTTTTTTGCTTCTTTTTGTTCACAAAAAGAAGACCTTCCTTCCCTACTCCGCCGCCGCCACCCGAACCGCCGCCGGCCGCCGCACGCCCAGTATCGCGATCGCCGCCAGCAGGCAGGCCACGCCCGCCGCGAAGAAGGCCGGCAGGTAGCTTGAGAGCACGTCGCGCGACAGCCCGCCGCCGAAGGCCGCGGTGGCGGCGCCAAGCTGGTGGGCGGTGAACACCCAGCCGAACACCAGCGCCGCGCGTTCCCGCCCGAAGCCCTGCGCCGTCAGCCGCACCGTGGGCGGCACGGTGGCGATCCAGTCCAGCCCGTAGAACACCGCGAAGATGCTCAGGCCCAGCAGGGTGAAGCCGGAATAGGGCAGGAACATCAGCGACAGGCCGCGCAGCCCGTAATACCAGAACAGCAGCCAGCGGTTGTCGTAGCGGTCGGACAGCCAGCCGGACAGGATGGTGCCCACGAAGTCGAACGCCCCCATCATCGCCAGCATGCTGGCCGCCTGCACCTGCGCCAGCCCCATGTCGAGGCAGAGCGGGATGAAATGCGTCTGCACCAGCCCGTTGGTGGACAGGCCGCAGACGAAAAAGGTGAAGAACAGCGCCCAGAACACCCGCGAGCCGGAGGCGTCGGCCAGGGCGGTGAAGCTGGTGCGCACCGCGCCATGGGTGGTGCGCGCCGGCGGCGGCGTGACGGTGGTTTCGCCGTAGGGGGCGAGGCCCAGGCTGCCCGGGTGGTCGGCGGCGAACAGCACCATCAGCACCAGCGCCACGAAGCAGGCGGCGGTGGCCGGCAGCAGGGCGTAGCGCCAGCCGGCATGCTCTGCCAGCCAGGCGGCCAGCGGCAGGAACAGCAGCTGCCCGGTGGCGTTGGCCGCCGTCAGCATGCCCAGCACCAGGCCGCGCCGGGCGGTGAACCAGCGGCTGGAGACGGTGGCGCCCAGCACCAGCGCGGTCATGCCGGTGGCGATGCCCAGCATCACCCCCCAGGTGACCCACAGCTCCCACAGCGCCGTCATCTGGGTGGCCAGCGCCACGCCGGCCACGATCAGCCCCACCGCCACCGCCACCACGCGGGTGACGCCGTAGCGCTGGATGAGGGCGGCGGCGAACGGCGCCATCAGGCCGTACAGCAGCAGGCGCAGCGCCAGCGGGCCGGAGATGTCGGTGGTGTCCCAGCCGAATTCTTGCCGCAGCGGGGTCAGCAGCACGCCGGGCATGCCCATGGCGGCGGAGGTGGACAGGGCGGTGACGAAGGTGATGGCGGCCATCACCCAGCCGTAATGGATGCCGCGGCGGGTCAGCCAGGGGGCGAGGACATGGGCGTACATGAAGTGGCTCCTCAGGCGGAAGGGACGGCGCGCAGCGCCAGCGCGGCGGCGGCGGAGAGGCTGGCGCGCGAGCGTTGCGGGTCGGCGGCCAGGGCGCGGGCCAGGATCAGCCCGCCGTTCATCGCCGCCAGCATGGCAAGCGAGGCGTCGCGGCAGGTGGATTGGGGCAGGGCGGGGTGGGCGCGGGCGATCTCGTCCTCCAGCACGCCGGCCATCGCCTGCACGCCTGCGCGCAGGGCCTCGGGCAAGGGCGGCTCGGCGCGGGCGACCTCGGGGCCGAGGGCGGCCAGCGCGCAGCCGTCGTCCAGCGAGTCGCGGTGGCGTTCGGTGAGGTAGCCGCCGACCAGCTCGGCCAGCGGGTCGCGGCCCTCGGCGCGGGCGCGGGCGGCGCGCACGCGCCAGCGCTCGGCGGCGACGAGCAGGGAGCCGCCCAGCGCCTCGGCGGCCAGGGCGGCCTTGCTGGGGTAGTGGCCGTAGAAGGCGCCATGCGTCAGCCCGGCGGCGCGCGAGATCTCGGCGATGCCGACGCCGTTGAGACCGCGGCGGCGGAACAGCCGCGCCGCCTGGTCGAGGATGGCGGCGCGATGCGCCGCGAGGGTCTGCCGGTCCACACGCATGGATTACATTATGAACATCATGAATAACCACCGCAATCCACGCCCCGCCGCATGGCTGTCATGCAGGTAGAGGTGTCAGACCTGGACGGGCGCGGGGGCGACGGTGGGCAGCCGCGCGGGCCGGGCGAACAGCGCCGTTACCGCCGCCACCAGGCACAGCACGCCGCCGGTGAAGAAGGCCGGCAGGTAGGTGGAGAGCATGTCGTGGGTGATGCCGGCGCCCAGGGCGGCGATGGCGGCGCCGATCTGGTGGGCGGTGAAGATCCAGCCGAACACCAGCGGCGCCTGCTCCCGCCCGAAGCTGCTGGCGGCGAGCTTCACCGTGGGCGGCACGGTGGCGATCCAGTCCAGCCCGTAGAACACCGCGAACAGCGACAGCCCGACCAGCGAGAAATTGGAGAACGGCAGCGCCAGCAGCGACAATCCGCGCAGGAAATAGTACCAGAACAGCAGCTTGCTGCTGCTGAACCGGTCCGACAGGAAGCCCGAGCCGATGGCGCCGAAAAAGTCGAACATGCCCATCAGCGCCAGCACGCTGGCCCCGGCCACGGCGGCCATGCCGAAATCCTGGCACAGCGGGATGAAATGCGTCTGCACCAGCCCATTGGTGGTGAAGCCGCAGATGGCGAAGGTGCCGAACAGCACCCAGAACATGCGGTGCTGCGCCGCGTCGCCCAGGGTGGCCAGGGCGGTGCGCACCGCGCCCTCGGCCGGCTGCTGCGGCGGCGGGCGCGGCGGGCCGGCTTCGCCATAGGGGGCGAGGCCGACCTCGCAGGGGTGGTCGCGGCCGAACAGCAGCATCATCACGAAGGCGACGCTGAGCGCGCTGATCGGCGCCAGCACCGAGACGCGCCAACCATAGGTTTCCGCCAGCCAGGCGGCGATGGGCAGGAACACCAGTTGCCCGGTGGCCGCCGCCGAGGTCAGCAGCCCCAGCACCAGGCCGCGCCGGGCGGTGAACCAGCGATTGGCCACGGTGGCGCCCAGCACGATCGCCGTCATGCCGGTGCCCATGCCGACCAGCACGCCCCAGAACACGTAGAACTGCCACAGCAGCGTCATCCGGGTGGAGAGCACCAGGCCGCCCACGATCATCGCCAGCGCGGAGCAGATGGTCACCTTCAGCCCGTAGCGCGACATCAGCGCCGCCGCGAACGGCCCCATGGCGCCATACAGCACCAGCCGCAGCGCCATGGCGCCGGAGATGGCCCCGGTGTCCCAGCCGAATTCCTGCTTCAGTGGCACCAGCAGCACGCCCGGCATGCCCATGGAGGCGGCCGTGGCCAGCATCGTCAGGAATGTGATCGCCACCATCGCCCAGCCGTAGTGGACATTACGGCGGGCCAGGAACGGTGCGACGAGGCCGGACAACATGCGCGGGGGCGGTCCTTTCCATGGCCGGCTGCGCACCGGGGCAGCCTGTATGATCGGTATTACAACTGCGCGACATTTCTGTCTGGCATTGCCGCGTTAAATCGACGAGATCCGTTGATATAAAATAATGACTGTGCCGTCCAACGTAAATTGACGATGCCGGAATCCGGCCGTTCCCGGCCAAATCCGCCACTTTGGCCGCGCCGGGCAGGCCATTTTGGGCCGGACATCACGGAAATCGTGATGCCCGGCGGCGCGTTCAGGCCGCCGCGAGATGGCCGCAGAATGTTGCGGGATCGGTGTTGGTGCCGCACAGCAGCAGCCCCACCTTCCGGCCGGCCAACCGCGCCCGCAGCGGCCCCAGCGCGGCGGCGGTGGCGGCCGCGCAGGCCGGCTCCACGGCCAGTTTCAGCTCGTCGAACAGCAGCCGCATGGCGGTGCGCAGCGCGGCGTCGGACACCGTGACCAGCGCGTCCACATGACGGCGGCACAGGCCGTAGCTGTAAGCCTCGGTATGCGGCGCCATCAGGCTGTCGGCGATGCCCGACAGCGCCCCCAGCTTCAGCGGCCCGCCGGCGGCGAAGCTCTGCGCCATGCCGTCCGCCCCCTCCGGCTCCACGCCGAACACCTCGATCCCGGGGCGGGCCAGCTTGAAGGCGCTGGCGACCCCGGCGGCCAGGCCGCCGCCGCCGATCGGCAGCACCACCGCGTCCAGCTCGCTCTGCCCGGCCCATTCCGCGCCCAGCGTGGCGGTGCCCAGGATGGTGCGCAGCCCGTTGAACGGATGCACGAAATACCGCCCCTCCTCGGCCTCGATCCGGCGCACCAGGGCGAAGCCGCTGGCGCCATCCTCGGCCAACAGCACCTCGGCGCCGAAGCGGCGGCACAGCGCGAGGCGGGCGGGGCTGGCGGTTTTGAGCATCACCACCTTGGCGCCGATGCCCAGGCGCATGGCGGCATAGGCCACCGCCACGGCATGGTTGCCGGCGGAAATCGCCGTCACCCCGCGCGCGCGCGCCGCCGCGTCCAGCCCCAGCAGGTTGGAGAAGGCGCCGCGCGCCTTGAAGGTGCCGGAATGCTGCAGAAGCTCGAACTTGAAGTTGGCCGCGATGCCCTCCAGCCCCGGCACGTCGGCGCGGTCCAGCACCGGGGTTTGCACCACGTAGGGCGCCAGCGCGGCGCGTGTGGCGGCGATGGCCTGGGCGGTGGGGACGGGGATGCCGTCGATCTCGGTCATGGCGGTGCTCTGAAGGATTAAGGATTCACATAGAGGCGGGGAGGCGGGGAGGCGGGGAGGCGAGGAGAAGGAAGGTAGAGGAAGGTGGGCGAGGCGGATACCGGGGGGCGGGACGGTCGATTTGGAGGAAGAGCGGGGCTTTGCCCCGCGCCCCACCAGGGGCTCGGCCTCTGGCGGGTCTGGGCGGAGCCCAGCCTTCGCTTCCTTCGGTCATCCCCCCTGGCGGGCCGGGCCTACGCCTCCAGCCCCGCCACCGCGCGCATCTCGGTCTCGATCCGTGCCGCGGCGAAGCGGGTGGTGATCCAGTCCAGCCCGGCCTCGCCCAGCGTGGTGCAGGCGGCCTCGTCGTCATAGAGGCGCAGGATGGCCTCGGCCATGGCGGCGTGGCTGTCGGCCACCAGCGGGCGCAGGGCGGGCGGCAGGTCCATGCCCTCGGCGGCCACCGGCGAGCACAGGCAGGGGATGCCGGCGGCCAGGCTGTCCAGCACCTTGCCCTTCAGCCCGGCGCCGAAGCGCAGCGGCGCCACGGTGAGGCGCGTGCGCTCCCACACCGCCGACAGGTCGGGCACGTGGCCGAGCACCTCCACCGGGCCGGGCGCCGCCTCGGCGCGGGCGCGCAGGCTGGCGGGCAGGTCGCTGCCGGCCAGCAGCAGGGTCACGCTGGGGTCCTGCGCCCAGACCAGCGGCATCACGCGGTCCAGCAGGGTTTCGGCGGCGTCCAGGTTGGGGGCGTGCTGGTAGCTGCCGACGAAGGCCACCCCCGGCCGGTCGTCGAACGGCGTGGTGGCCGGGCGCGGCACGATCGCCCAGGGCAGCAGGTGCACCGCCGCCTCCGGCACGTCGCGCGCCAGCATGTCGGCCTCGTGGCTGGAATGGGTGATCACCGCGTCGGCGCCCAGCACGGCGGTGAGTTCGGCGGCGCGCAGGCCGGCGATGGCGTCGGGCAGGCGGGCGGGGTCGGCCAGCCAGGGCGCCTCGGCCGGGGCGTCGTCCGCCTCGGCGAGGTCGGCGGCGCGGGCGGCGCGCAGCCAGTGCAGGTCGGCCACGCAATACACCAGCCGGGCCTGCGGCGCCCAGTGGCGCACCAGCGCGCCATAGCGCTGCATGGGGCCGTAGCGATGGATATACACCAGGTCCAGCTCCGGCCCGGCGCGGCGCAGCACCTCCTCGGCGGAGGCGGCCCAGGGCAGGTGCCAGCAGGTGACGCCCATGCCGGCCAGGGCGCGGGTGGCGGGACCCTCCTGCGCCAGCGCCAGCGAGGCGACGAACTCCACCGCGTAGCCCAGCCCCAGCAGCGCGCGCATATGCGACACCACGGCCGAGGACCCGGCGTCGCGCGCCGGGTCGGGCACGCCGTCGTCGATCACCAGGGCGCGGGGGCGGGGCGCGGGGGCGAGGTGGGCGGGCGGCACCTGGCCGGGGCCGGCCACGCCCCAGCGCTCCAGCAGCGCCGCCTGGCGCGGCGGGCGGGCGGGCAGCAGCGCGGCCAGCCGTTCGGCGACCATCCGGGCGAGGTCGGCGCGGGCCGCCGCGTCGGCCTCGGCGGCGGCGGTGGCCAGCGAGCGCGCCAACTCGGCCAGCGCCGCCACCTCGTCCGGCGGCGCGTGCGGCAGCACGATCGGGCTGCCCTTCAGCTCCGCGTGGTCGGCGGCGCGGCGCAGCGTGACGCGGCGCTCGCCATGGGCCGAGAGCGGCCGCGGCAGTTGCAGGATGAAGCCGACCCGGATGTCCTCGCCCAGCGTGGCGGCGAGGTCCTTGCGCGGCAGGTCGGCCCGCACGGTGCCCAGCGGCTCGCCATCCACCAGCACCTCCAGCAGCACCTTGCGGCCGGGGGCGCCCAGGTTGCGGGCCCAGCCGGTGATGCGCCTGGGGTCGGCCAGCCGGCACTGCCCCTCCAGCCGCCCCAGCGCCAGGATGGCGGCCGCGCCGGTCTCGCGCGGGAGGCTCTGGCCGGCCAGGAGGTCGGCCGGAGGGCGATCCAGCGGGGCGAGGGGCGTGAAGTCTGGCATACGATCGTATGGCACTCGGCGGTTATCGTGATTTCACGCGTCAAAATATGATTACATTTTTCATGACACAACGACATTTCGAATAATTGTCGAAAAATCCACATAAGTTCACATTGAATTACCGATACCCATCAAGGGCACTCGCGATGTCAGCGCCGCCCGTTCAGGGCGGCGACGATCAGATCGATCCCCTGGGCGTGCCAGCGCTGCACCGCCTTGTGGTCGGCCCCCAGCAGCAGGCCCAGCCGGCGCCAGGGGAACAGGTGCCGCTCGGTCACCGGGCTCACCAGGCTGCGGGCGCCGACGATGCGGCGCAGCACGTAGCGGTCGGGCGGGATCAGCGGGATCCAGGCCATCGCCTCGTCCATGCGGGTGATGCGCGCGGCCGGCGGCACCGGCGGGCGCAGCCGGGTCTGCCCGGCGCGCTCGCCGGACCAGCCATAGCCCTCCAGCGCGCCGCGCACCATCTCGATGGTGCTGGTGCGCATGCGGGTGGAATAGCCGCCCTGCGGCAGCGCCAGCAGGGTGCGGCCGGATTCCTCCAGCCGGTAGATCACGTATTCGGCGTCCACCGGCTGGCCCGCCCGCTGGCTCCCCCGCTGGCTCCCCGGCTGGCTCCCTGGCTGGCTCCCCGGCTGGTTCATTGCGGCGCCCGGGTTTGCGCCGTTCGGCGCGCCATTCAGCGCGCCATTCGCACCGGCCACGGCGGCGGCAACCGGGCGGGCGCGGGCGGGTGCGCGCCCGGTGGGGCCGCCATGTCCCTCCGGTGAAACCGGAGGACATGGCGCGAATGGCGCACCCCCCCCGGCCGGGGCCGCCGCCGGGGCCGCCGGGGCCGCCGCGCCGCGCCGTTGCCGCGCCATTGCCGCGCCATTCGGGCGCGCCGTGCCGGGCGCCGTGCCGGGCGCCATGTCGGGCGCCATGCCGGGCGCCGTGCCGGGCGCCACGGCGAGCGCGGGGCCGAGCGCCATGCCATGGGCGGCGCGGGGGAGAATTTTGTTCATGTTTTGTTCCTTCATCGGTCCGAATTACCCCCGCCCGCTGGCCGAGGGGCCGGCGCATCGGCCGGCCCCTCGGCCAGGCCGGCGGGCCTCGTCGCGGTGGGCCGCTTCGCATCCACCACCCGCACCCCCATGCGCAGCTTGCGCTGGGCGGCGTGGCGGTATTCCTCCTCGACCAGCAGGCCGGTGCGCAGCCACAGCGCGATGACGCGCGCGGCCTCGTCGTCCTCGAAGCCGAACTCGCGCACCAGCACGCCGCCGGCCCAGCGCTCGGTGCCCTTGCCGGTGCGGTGGGCGGAGAAGGCGTGGCCGCTGCCGGCGCCGGCGGCGATCAGGTCCAGCGCCCGGTTGCACTCCGCCGCCCCCATGCCGCGGAACGGGCTGGGCGGCTTCCAGGCGGCGATGGCGGCCACGCTGTCGCCGTTCGGGTATTCCGCCGTGGCGTTGCCCAGCGCCACCGTCTCCAGCCGGAACCAGGCGGTGGCGTCGCCGCGCGGGGCCATGTTGGCCTTGGCGTCGTCCAGCCGCACATGCCGCCAGCGCTCGCGCTCGGGCACCGACAGGGCGCGCGCCTCCTCCACGCTCATCGGCGTCAGCAGCGCGGCGGAGCGGGCGGCGTCGGTCAGCGCCTTGGCGCCGCGGGTGGTGTCCACGTCGCCCCCCGCCTTGTCGCCGCTCCCCTTGCGCACGTGATGCACCAGCAGCACGGCGGCGCGGGTGCGCTCGGCCACCTCCGCCCAGGCGGTGGCGGCGGCGTCCATCTGGGCGTTGGAGTTCTCGTCCAGCCGGTGGCTCTTGACGAACGGGTCCACCACGATCAGCCCGATGCCGGCGGCCAGCGCCGCCTCGGCCACCGCTTCGCGGTCCGGGTGGGCGATGCCGGCCTCGCCCGGTTCGGCCATGCACAGCCGGCGGTCGCGCCCGGAGGTGAGGTGCAGCCGCCCCTCCACCGCCGCGCGCGGCAGGGCGTGCAGGCGCATCAGCGCGGCGACGCGGCGGTTCAGCTCGTCCAGCGGGTCTTCCAGGTTGAGCACCCAGGCCGGCACCGAATGGTGCACATGCTCGCCCAGGAAGCCGCGCCCGCTGGCCAGCGCCAGCGCCTGCGCCAGCGCCAGGGCCGACTTGCCGACCCCGCCGGGGGCGGCCAGCACCGAGACGAAACGCCGGATCAGCCGCGCGCCATATAGCCACTCGCGCGGCGGAATCGCCTCGGGCGGCGGCAGGGCGGCCGGGGTGGCCTCCAGCGGGGCGATGGCGGCGGCGGTGCGCGCCGCCTCCCACGCGGCCCATATGTCGCTCATGCGCACATCCGGCGCGACAGATCGCTCATGCGCGCCTCCGGCGCGACAGATCGCTCATGCGCGCCTCCGGCGCGACAGATCGCTCATGCGCGCCTCCGGCGCGGGCGGCGGGCCAGGGCGCGGCACACCAGCTGCTCGGCGATGGCGCGGCGCTCATGGGCCAGCAGCAGCCCGCCGGCATCGGCCTCGGCGGCGGCGGCCAGCAGGCGGCGGCGGGCGGCGCGGGCGACGATCAGCGGGGCCAGCGCGTCGTGCACCCGCCAGGCGGCGCGGTCGCGGGCGCCCAGCGTGGCGCGGCAGGAGTCGCGCAGGGCGTGCAGCAGGTGGCTGTGCAGGCCCCAGGGGCTGAGCGTGGGGGCGGCGGCGCAGGCGGCGTGCACGATCGGCGGCAGGATCTCGTCCTCGTCGAGCAGCCCCTGGGCGACCAGGCGGCCGGCGATGCGGGCGGCGCGAAGCTGGGTCTCGGGCCAGGGGACGACCAATGGTGCGAGGTGCCTCACGCGGCCAGTCCGAGCGGCGGCCAGGGATAGGCGCTGCCGTCCAGCAGCGTGCCGGCGGTGATGGCGCCCCAGCTGTCCGGGTGGCCGGCGGGCAGCGCCTCGCGCGCGGGGTCCGCCGCCGGGGCGGGCGGGCGCAGCGGGGCCCGCGCGCCGATCGCCCGGCCGCGCTCGATCGCCGACCAGCGGCTGACCAGCAATTGCGCGGCGATGGTGTCCCAACTGGCGCCCTCGGCGCGCATCCGGCGGATCCTGGTGTCGCTGGCGTCGGTCCAGAGCAGTTTGACGGGCATGGCGGGGTCCCTTGCGGCTGCCTGAACGTTAGACTTGATAACGAGAAGGCGTCAATAATTATAACCTCGACTGGTTAGAAAAACTGACATACCGTTCCGCATGGACAAGACGGATCAGGACCCCGGCGACGGGCTGGTGGGCGGACGCATCCGCGAGGCGCGGCGCGCGCGCGGCATGACGCAGGATGCGCTGGCGCAGGCGGTGGGGGTGTCGCGCAGCGCGGTGGCGCAGTGGGAGACCGGGCGGGCCGGGCAGTTGCGCGGCAATCTCGCGCGCATCGCCGCCGTGCTGGGGGTGTCGGCCAGTCACCTCATGGAGGGCGGCGCCAGCGAGGGCGGGCCGGCGGCCGAGGACGGGACGGAGCTGGCGCTGCTGCGGCTGTACCGCGCCTGCACGGCGGATGACCGGGCTTTTTTGCTGCGCACGGCGCAGCGGCTGGCGCGCGCGGCCGGCGAATCGGGCGGCGCGGGCTGAGGCGGGCGGGCGCTCACGGCTTTGTGTGCGCGGCCCGTGGCGGCCGCGAGGGCGGCGGGCGGGGCGGCGCCGCGGCGCGGGGCGGAATCCACCGAATCCGAGGATTTATGCCGCACCGCGGCATCCTGGAATGGCGCTGTAGCGAACCGAGCCGGACACGCATCGGCTGACGCGCTATACAATCGTAACCAGCATCACCGGCGGTGGCGATGATTCGGCAATTTTGGCAGGCTTGCTCACATGTTGACACTTGCCTTTCCGTTTTGCAGTGCACTACAACTAGGCCGAACGCAGGTTAATTTTATTCGAGGTCGAAACCGCCATGGCGACAAACGTAACAGTGCTCGGCGCCTCCGGGTCGACCGTAACCATCCCGTTCACCTCGGCAGCCAACGCCGCGGCGGCCCAGACTGCCCTCTACAAGATCTCGCAGCTGGTGCAGGCCAGCGTGCTGACCCAGTATCAGTATCCGGGCACCGGCACGGTTCCGGCGCCGGCGCTGCTGGGCGGCGTGGTGGTCAGCGGCGCCACCCCGGTCAATGTCGGCGCCCTGCCGACCAACACCTGGTCGATGGTCAACAACGCCGACAACGCGGTGCCGACGGTGGTGGGCCTGGCGGGCGGCGGCACGGTGGCGGCGACGCTGCCGGGCACCACGGTGGTCGGCGCCTTCACGCCGATGACGGTGGCCTCCGGCACTTCGGGCATCATGTTCCTGAACGTGTCCAGCAACGCCGAGGTCTACCTGGGCGGCGGCAACAACTACATCTACGAGCGTGACGCCGCGGCCAAGGCCGTGATCGGTGTCGATGCCGGCACGTCCTATATCGAAGCCCAGATGGGCGCCACCACCATCAACGCCTTCGACGGCGCCGGCATGCTGGTGCAGGCCGGCGGCACCGGCTCCACCCTGATCAACGCGCAGGGCGGCCAGACCAGCTTCTGGGTGTATGGCGACACCAGTGGCGGCGCGGCGGTCACGCTTACCGGCGCCTCGGCCGGCAGCAAGATCACCTATGTCGGCACCAACCACGCCAGCACCTTCCTGAACCCGGGCGCCGGCGACATCACGGTGTTCGGCAGCTTCGGCGGCGACAGCACCGGCACCGCGACCCTGTTCGGCGGCACCGCGGCCCTGGGCGGCGCCACCGTCACGGCCCCGGCCTTCACCGGGGCTGCCACCGTCTATGGCGGCACCGGCTACTTCGCCGGCGGCACCGGCGGCGCCAACCTGATGCACACCAGCACGGTGACCGCTTCCACCACCCTGGTCGGCGGGCATGACGGCGACACCCTCTACAACCACGCGGCCGGCAACTTCCTGATCTCCGGCGCCGGCGCCGAGACGCTGTTCGGCGTGCAGGACACCACCACGGGCGGTTCCAACTTCCAGCTCTCCAGCGGCGACACCACGGTGTTCGGCGACGCGCTGGGCGGCAACCACTTCTTCCTGGGCGCCGGCCTGGGGCTGATCGAGGGCAGCTGGGCCAACACCCACGCGATCGCCAACTACTACTCGGTCGCCAATGGCGGCGGCAGCACGCTGGTCACCGACTTCATCAGCGGGCTGGACAAGTTCTCGGTCTCGCTCAGCGCCGGGGCGCCATCGGTCAGTTCGCTGACCTACTATGCCGCCGGCGCCGGCGGGTCGCCGTTCGGCAGCCACGACGGCACCGCGCTGGTCCTGTCCGACTCCACCAAGGTCTACTTCTACGACACCCAGGTGAAGACCACCGACCTGAGCTGATCGGAGGCTCTCCTCCGATTGCCGAAAGGCCCGCCACCGGAAGGTGGCGGGCCTTTTGCTTTGGGGCCCGGGGGAAGGAAGGGTCACATGGAGGCGGGGAGGCGGGGAGGCGGGGAGGCGGGGAGGCGGGGAGAAGCAAGGCGGGGGGCGCCCGGACCCGCCTACGTCCTGGAGTATTGGGGGCCGCCACTGGTCCTCAATATCTTCAAAAATTCCGAGGTCCAGGGGCTCGGCCCCTGGCGGGGCACGGGGCAGCGCCCCGCCTTGCCTGTCGCTTCAGCCCCGCCGCAGCAACCGGTGCCAGTCGTTGATGGCCACGTCCAGCAGGCGCGGTCGCGGGCAGGGCGGCAGGATCAGCTGGGCGTTGCCGTCGGTCCAGCGCCAGCTTCGCCGTTCGCGGGTTTCCAGGCCGTGGAAGCCGTCGCCGGCGACCAGGCCGCCGAGGTCGAGCGGCACGCCGTCCAGCAGGATGGACTGGATGGCCACGCCGAAGCGGCGGGCATCGGCCTCGCCGCCGTCGCGGTTGGGCGGGTAGCCGACCGGGGAGACCAGGCGCAGGCTGGCCGCCCCGGCGGGGATGGTGAAGCGCCACAGGCCGCCCTGCGGCGGCTGCGCCAGCACCGTGCGGCCATCGGCCACCAGCCGCAGGTCCGGCGCCTCGCCGGAGGGGAGGTCGCCGGGGGGCAGGTCATTGGGGAGCAGGTCATTGGGGGGCAGGTCGTCGGGTGGCGCCTCGGCGGGCGGCGGCTCCGGTGTGGCGGCCGGTGGCGGCGGGGCTTCGGCGGTGGCGGCGCGGGTGAGGCGGCCGCGCAGGGCGAACAGGGCGGGGCCGGGGGGCAGCAGGCGGGCGGACAGGGCGCCGCCGGCGTCGCGCCGGCTGGCGGCCGGCAGGTTGGCGACCAGCGGCAGGCCATGGCCCTCCAGCGTCACGCCGTACCAGGGCGTCTGCTCGGTGCGGGCGGCGCGCAGGATGCTGCGGCCGTTCACCAGCGCGCCGGCGGGGGCGAGCGCGCCCTCGGGCAGCGCCTCGTCCTGCACGAACAGGAGCTGCTCGGGGGTGACCACCAGGTCCTGGCGCGGCCGGCCGGGGCCGAGGGCGCCGGGCAGCAGGTGGATGGTGGCGCCGCCGGGGCCGGGCGGGGGGGCCAGCTTCTCCACCGCCACGACGCGCAGCGGGCCGGTGGCGGTGACGACCGACTCGCCCGGTTGCAGGGTTTCCACCGGCCGGTCGTGCTGGCCGAGGGCGGTTGCCACCCGGACCGGGGTGCCCGCGAGGAAGCAGCCGTCGCCGATCATGCCGCCGACCTGCACCGCGCGGCCCCGCTCAACCGGGGCCGCCGAACAGGCGGACCCAGGCGCGGCGCAGCGGCTGGCCGGCGCGCCAGACCGCGCGCAGCGGCAACAGCGCCTTGCGGTTCCAGGCGGCGACCGCCTCCAGCTCGGCCAGGCGTAGGCTCTGGGCGTGCAGCAGGTCGATCACCTGGCGCAGGGCGGCGGAGTCGGCCGGCGGGTGGCCGGCGGTTTCGGGCACCGGGTCGAGGAAGCGGGCCTCGTCGATCTGCGCGCGGGCTTCCAGCAGGGTGCGGTCCAGCAGCGCCATGCGGGCGGCCTGCAGGTCCTGCGGGGTGGCGAAGCTCTCGCGGCCGCGCTTGAGCAGCACGATGAACTCGCAGCCCGCGGTGTCGTGCAGGGTGTCGATATGCCAGTCGATGATGCCGAGCTGGGCGAGTTCCAGCACGATCAGCGCGAAGCTGGCCGGGGTGAACTGCCAGGCGTGGTAGTCCACGTAGGGCGCGTCCGGCGTGTCCTGCCAGATCTGCATGGCGGCCTGGGCATCGGCGAAGTCGTGCAGGAATTTCGGCGCCTGGGTGGGGTGCTGGCCCCAGGCGATGGCGCCGTCCATGGAGATGGAATAGGCGAGGTGGTTCCAGGCGGTACGCTTGCCGTGGCGGCCGGCGGAATGGCCGGCCAGCACGTCGCCGGTGGTGCTCCAGGGCTTGTAGTAGTCGAAGCAGTACCGCTTGTCGGGCACCGCGAGCGACAGCGCGCCGTCGGCGGCCATGACGGTCTGCGCGGAGAGCAGGAAGCCGGCGAGGTCGGGCAGGTGCTCGATGACGTGGCTGGCGATCAGCAGGTCGAATCGGCCGTGGTCGGCCTGGGGGATGGCGGCCTCCAGCGTGCCGCCGGCCCAGACGTAATCCACCGCCTCGATCGCGTCCAGATCGACGTGGAAACCGGCGTATTTGGCCCGCAGTTCCGCCTGCGAGGCATGATCGACCACGCGCGCGTTCCATCCGCCCTGCTTGGGCGCGATAGGGGCGTGGCTGGGGCCGATCTCGATGATGCGGGTGGCGTGGGTGGCGCCACTGAGCAGGCGGGTGGTGCGGTCCAAGGCGGCTCTTTCGTGAATGCGGCCCTTGGTAACAGCACCGATGGCGGAATGGGAAGGGCGATCAGCCCGGAACGAGGGTCACTTTCGCGATGCCGCGGCTGAGGATGCCGAGTTTGGCGGCGGCGGCGCGGGAGAGGTCGATGATGCGGCGGCGGGTGCCGGGGCGGTCGTTGATGGTGACCACCACGCTGCGGCCGGTGGCGGGGACGATGACGCGGACGCGGCTGCCGATGGGCAGGGTGGCGTGGGCGGCGGTGAGCTGGCCGTCGTCGTAGCGGGTGCCGCTGGCGGTGCGGCGGCCTTGCCAGCGCTTGCCGCCGTACCAGGAGGCGATGCCGGTCTGGTGCCAGGCGCCTGGGATGTCGCTCCAGATCGGCTGGGTTTGCGGGATGGCGGGGTGGGCGATGGCGGGGTGGGCGAAGGCCGGGTCGGGCCGGAGGTGGGGTTCGGCATGGGCGGTGCGCGGCAGGGCCAGGCCCGCAAGTATCAGCGACATCAGAAAGGGTGGCAGTGCCGCTTTGGCGGACTTGATCATTGCATTCTCCATCCGCGTGGTCCTGGCCGTGCCGAGGTAACTAACAGTGGCACGGTGTTGGACTGGCCGTGGTGCCTTCCATGATCTGCCGATGCGTGTGTGGGCAGCGGCACAAATAGCTGGTTCAAACTTCGGGCATTCAGCCCAGGATCGCCGGCAAGATCAACCACAATCCTTCACCGATGGCAAACAGTGCTGGGCGGAATCGTGTCATGACTGTGGCGCGCGCCGGTAGATCGGTTTCGATTGTCCTTGTAGATGGTTGATTTGGCAGCATTTCAATGTGGCCGGAATGTGGCGGGGGCCGGCGCGGGGCTGGCGCGCGCGGTAGGATTTTTCCCCCTCGGACAGGGGGTGATTTCGCGCCGTTCGGAGGGCGGTATGGAAAAAATGCCCATTGTGGAATTTTTTCCTTCCCATCCACCCCAGCGATAGGTATAAACCGAGGCATGATCGGCGGCGTGTGCGGGCAACCCACACGCCGTTTTCGCGTTTATGGGGCGGGTGCGATGGACGAGGATCGGCGCCCGAAACTGACGCTGGCGGGCTGGGCCGGGCATGTGCTGAAGCCGCTGGGGCAGAAGCCGGCCAAGCATCACCTGAAGATGCTGAGTTGGCTGGGCGACGTGGCCCGGCATCGGACCGACCGGCTGGTGATATTGATGCCGCCGGGCAGCGCCAAGTCCACCTATGCTTCCCTGAACATGCTGCTCGGCACGCTGGCGGCGATGGCCAGCGCCGTGGTCTCCTACTGGGTGGGCAGCAGCGCCGGCAGCGCGCAGAAAACCGACATGCTGTTCCGCAGCGCGCCCACCACCGGCGCCAGCTGAGGCGTCACGGCGCCTCCTGAATGGCGTCCAGCGCGTCCATGTAGCGGCGATGCGCGGCCGGGCGCGGCATGCGGTCCAGCGCCGCCGCCCCTTCCTCCGGCGAGGCGGCGCCCCAGGCGAAGGCGGCCACCTGCTGGCCCACCAGCCGCGACAGGCCGAGCGACTCGGCCGGCGGCGAGAAGCGCCGGTACAGCCGCAGGAAGCCCAGCCGGCCCGAGAAGCTGGCCACCGCCTCGGCCCGCGCATGCCCGCCCATCCGCCATTCCGCCGCCAGCGCGGCCCCCATCCGCCAGCCGCGCGAGGGCAGCAGGCTGGCGAACACGTCGGCCTCGTTGGCCAGTTGGCACAGCAGGTCGAACCCGTGGCCGCGCGGGTCCGCCGGCACGCAGCCGGCGGCGCGGGCGGCGTTGATGGCGACGCAGGCCGGGTCGGTGGCCAGGATCACGTCGGTCACCACCAGGCTCTCCGCCGCGCCCAGCCCGGCGGCGGCCAGCACCGGGCGGGTGAGTTCGGCCGCCAGCCGCTCCAGCCGCCCGTCGCCAGGTGGCGAGCCGTCATGCCCGCGGTCGTGGCCCACCATCGCCACCACCCCGAGCGTGCTCATCGGCGCGTCGAGCAGCCCGCCCAGTCGCGCCAGGGCGCAGAGCAGCCCCATCGCCATCACCGCCTCGGCGACGTGGTGGCGGTTGTGGTAGGGCAGTTCCGGCCGGAACGCCCCCTCGGCCTGCACCGCGGCGGCCAGGGCGCGGGCCGCCCCGGCGGCCGGCGTTTCCGCCAGCGACGCATCGCCCAGCACATCCTCCACGGCGCCCGGAATGTCGGGCGGTCGGCTTCGTCTGGTGGCAAATCCCTGCTCGATGGCGGCAAGCGTCTGCAATCCAAGCACTCCGAACGGCCAGGATGAAGGCTAGCATGTCACAGCGGGTTGATGTCTATAAAACGTTCCGTTCGATCAAGATTGTGTACGTGGCGTGATATTCTGGATGCCCCCCGCCCTCAACCCGCCCTCAACCCGCCCTCGACCCGCCCTCAGTAGGTCGCCCGGCCGCCGGAGCAGTCGAACACCGCGCCGGTGGAGAAGCTCGCCTCCTCGCTGCACAGCCAGCACACCAGGGCGGCCACCTCCTCCACCGTGCCGAACCGTCCCATCGGGATTTTCGACAGCATGAACTCGATCTGCGAGGGCTTCATCTGGTCGAAGATCGGCGTGCGCACCGCCGCCGGGGTCACGCAGTTCACCCGCACCGCCGAGCCGGCCAGCTCCTTGCCCAGCGACTTGGTCAGCCCGATCACCGCCGCCTTGGAGGCCGAGTAGGCCACCGCGTTCGGGTTGCCCTCCTTGCCGGCGATCGAGGCGATGTTGACGATCCGCCCCCAGCCGCGCCGGAGCATATGCGGCACCACGGCGCGGTTGCTGAAGAACACCCCGTCCACGTTCACCGCCATCACCCGCCGCCACTCCTCCACCGGGTATTCCCAGGTCGGGTAGTTGGAGCCGGTGATGCCGGCGCTGGCCACCAGCATGTCGATTCCGCCCAGCGCCGCCGCCGTGGCATCCGCCGCCGCCTGCACCGCCGCCGCGTCGGCGAGGTCGAGCGCCACGGTATGGACCGGCACGCCGAACGCCGCCGCCGCCCGCCCCAGCGCCGCCGCGTCGCGGTCCCAGATCGCCAGCGCCGCGCCCTCGCTGGCCAGCCTTGCGCTGATCGCATGGCCGATCCCCGAAACGCCCCCGGTCACCACCGCCACCCGCCCCTCGAAACGCCCGCCCATCGCTGTTTCCTCCCCAGAACCTTCACCCCCCGCATTACCCCGCCCGAATGCGGCATGAAAGGGGCGGGGCTTTGCAGCCGCCCGGCACGGGATATGCTGGCGGCTTCGGCGAAGGAGACGCACATGCCCGTTCCCACGGATGCCTGGACCAGAATCGGCGCGATCAGCTCGCCCGCCTTCTCCAAGGATGGCAAAACCCTGTTCCACCTGCGCGGCACCGCCACCCCCGGCACCGGCCTGCCCCAGGTCTGGGCGATGGACGCCGACGGCGCCAACCCCCGCCCGCTCAGCGCGCACAACGAGAAGGTCGGCTTCCTCCGCCGCGCCCCCACCGACGACCGGCTGATCTGGGGCATCGACGCCGGCGGCGACGAGCGCCAGCAATTCTGGCTGCTGGAGCCGGGCGGCGCCCCGCGCGCGCTCACCAGCGCCGCCGAGGTCATCCACGAATTCGGTGCCTGGTCGCCCGACGGCGCCCGCATCGCCTTCGCCGCCAACGACCGCGACGAGACCATCTTCGACATCCATGTCGAATCCCTCGTGACCGGCGAGCGCACCCGCCTGCTGGAAGGCCCCGGCATCGTCACCGTGCCGTCGTGGTCGCCGGACGGCGGCAAACTGGTCATGCTGCACGACCATTCCAGCAGCGATCAGCGGCTGTTCGTGCTGGAGGTCGATGGCGGCGGCATCGTCGAGGTGCCGCGCCCCGGCCCCACCCGCTTCGCCTCCATGCGCTGGGTCGAGGCCGGGGCCGCCATCGCCGGCCTCACCGATATCGGCGGCGAGGATTTCATGCGCCTCTGCCGGATCGACCCGGCGACCGGCGCCGCCACCGTACTCTACGCCGCCCCCGGCCGCGACGTGGAGGCATGGTCGCTCTCGCCGGACGGCACCATGCTCGCCACCATCGAGAACGACCGTGGCTACGCCGTGCTGCGCGCCGGCCCCATCGGCACCGACCGCCCGGCCGTGGACGGCCTGCCCCAGGGCATCGTGGCGGATCTCGCCTGGTCGCCCGACAACACGCGGCTGGCCTGCACCGCCCAGGGCCCGGCCGCACCCCCCGGCATCTGGCTGTGGGAGGCCGGCGCCATCCGCCCGCTCGCCCGGCCCGACCCGCTGGCCGATGCCGGCATCGACCCCGCCAGCTTCGTCACCCCCGCCCTGGTGGCCTGGGAAAGCTTCGACGGCCTGCGCATCCCCGGCTGGTACGCGGTCCCCGCCACCCCGGCCCCCGCCGCCGGCTACCCCGCCGTGGTCTGGGTGCATGGCGGCCCGGCCAGCCAGACCCGCGCCAATTTCCGCGCCGACATCCAGATGCTGCTCGACCAGGGTTTCGCCGTGCTGATGCCCAACATCCGCGGCTCCACCGGCTACGGCCGCGCCTACATGGAGGCCGACGAGCTGGAAAAGCGGCCCGACTGCCTGCACGACCTTTCCGCCGGCCGCGCCTGGCTGGCCGCCCGCGCCGAGATCGACGCCAGCCGCATCGGCATCATGGGCCAGTCCTATGGCGGCTGGGTGGTGCTGGCCGCCGTCACCCTGCAGCCCGAGCTGTGGCACGCCGCCGTGGACTATTACGGCATCGCCGAGTTCAACACCCTGCTGGAACGCACCGGCCCCTGGCGGTCCGACCATCGCGCCCGCGAATACGGCTTCCGCGGCGAGCACGAGGCGGTGTTCGAGCAAATCTCCCCCCTCCGCCACGCCGACCACGTCCGCGCCCCGCTGCTGGTGCTGCATGGCGACCGCGACCCGCGCGTGCCGATGCACGAAAGCGACCTGTTCGTGCAGGCGATGGAAATCCGGCAGAAAAAGGTGCGCTATGAACGCTTCACCTATGCCGGGCACGGCTTCATCCGCCCGGAGCACCGCCCCCGCGTCTATGCCGCCGTCGCCGAACACTTCCACACCCACCTGACCGGAGACGCGTGATGTACCTCATCGCCCGCACCCACCGCCCGCTCATCATGGGCCGCAATGGCGCGGTCGGCGCCAACCACCCGCTGGCCACGCAGGCGGGGCTGGACGTGCTGCGCGCCGGCGGCAACGCGGTGGACGCCGCCGCCGCCGTCTCGCTGGCGCTGGGTGTGGTGGAGCCGATGATGTCCGGCCTCGGCGGCGACGGCTTCTGCAACGTGCTGATGAACGGCCGGCGCGAGGTGTTCAACGGCACCGGCCCGGCCCCCGCCGCCGCCACCGCCGAGCGTTTCGCCAAGGGCATCGAGATCACCGGCCCGCTCAGCGTCTCCGTCCCCGGCTGCCTCGCCGGCATCGCCGCCATGCACGCCGCCCACGGCAAGCTGCCCTGGTCCCGCCTCGTCCAGCCCGCCATCGGCTATGCGCGCGACGGCTACGGCGTCACCCACCGCCACCACGACATCACCCGCGACAACCGCCCCCGCCTGGCGGTGGACGCCGCCAGCGGCCCCACCTTCCTCGGCGCCGCGCTGGACAACCGCCCGGTCGGCGACCTCGTCACCCAGCCGGACCTCGCCCGCACCCTGGAGGAGATCGCCGCCGACGGCGCCGAGACCTTCTATCGCGGCAAGCTGGCCAAGCGCCTCGCCGCCGCCATGGCCCAGCGCGGCGCCCTGGTCACCGAGGCTGACCTCGCCGCATGCACCGCCGAGCGCGGCGTGCCGGTCGGCATCACCTATCGCGGCTACGAGGTGACGCAGACGCCGCCCAACTCCACCGGCTTCGTCATGCTGCAGATGCTCAAGATCGTCGAGCGGTTCGACTTCGCGGCCCTGTCGGAGGCCGAGCGCATCCACGTCCTGGTGGAAGCCAAGAAGCGCGCCTTCCTCGACCGCGAGCGCTACGGCGCCGACCCCCGCTTCGAGACGGTGCCGCTGGAGCACATCCTGTCGGACGCGCATGCCGACGCCCAGGCCGCCACCATCGACCTGCGCCGCGCCACCCCGATGGAGCAGCCGGTCGCCGCGGCGGCCGGCGACACCACCTATTTCTGCGTGGTGGACAACGAGGGCAACTGCGTCTCCGGCATCCAGAGCATCAATTCCGGCTACGGCTCCGGCGTCACCGCCGGCGACACCGGGGTGCTGCTGAACAACCGCATGGCCTACTGGCACCTCGCCCCCGGCCACGCCAACCGCCTGGTCCCCGGCAAGCGCGTGCGCCACACCATGAACGCGCCGATGGTCTTCAAGGACGGCAAGCTCTGGGGCGTGCTCGGCACCCCGGGCGCCGACAACCAGGTGCAGGTGAACACCCAGGTCCTCACCGCCATGCTGGACCTGGGGGCAGACCCGCAGACCGCGCTGGAATCCCCCCGCTGGACCTCCAATCAGCCCGGCCAGGGCGCCAACTGGCCGCATGACGGCGACCAGCAGCTCACCATCGAAAGCGATTTCGGCGCCGACGTGCTGGCCGACCTCGCGGCGCGCGGCCATGTGCTCAACCGCGTCGGCCACCTGGGCGGGCCATGCGCGATGCAGGCGATCCGGGTGCTGGAGAACGGGGTGCGGATGGCGGGGTCGGACCCGCGGCGGGATGGGTGGGCGGGGGCGTGGTAGGCAAGGAAACGTCTTCTTTTTGTGAACAAAAAGAAGCAAAAAAACTTTGCTCGCTGGGCTGTACGGTTGCCGTGCGCTTCAACGAACAAAAGTTTTTTGGTTCTTTTTTTCAAAAAAGAACCGCTTGCCTCCCATGCTGAACCGCCTCTGGCGCACCGCCTGGGTGCTGTTGCTGCTGCCGCCCCTGTTCTGGTCCGGCAACTTCGTCATCGGCCGGGCGGTGCGTGCAGACGTGCCGCCGGTGGCGCTCGCCTTCTGGCGCTGGGCCGGCGCGTTCCTGCTCTGCCTGCCTTTCGCGTGGCCGCATCTGCGGCGCGACCTGCCGGTGCTGCGCCGCCACTGGGTCAGCACCCTGCTGCTTTCGGCCACCGGCGTCGCCGCCTTCAACACCATGATCTACACCGGCCTGCAAACGACGACGGCGCTGAACGCGGTGCTGCTGCAATCGGCCATGCCGCTGTTCATCCTGGTCTGGGCGGCGCTGCTGTTCGGCCAGCGGCCCGGCCCGGCGGAGCTGCTCGGCATCCTCGTTTCCATGCTCGGCGTGACGGTGATCGCCGGGCAGGGCTCGCTGGAAACCCTGGCCGGCCTGTCGCTCAACCCCGGCGATGTCTGGGTGGTGGGCGCGGTGGCGGCCTACGCCTTCTATTCCGCGCTGCTGCGCCGCCGGCCCTCGGTGCACCCGATGAGCTTCCTGGCGGTCAGCTTCGCCCTCGGCGCGCTGCTGCTGGTGCCGTTCTACGGCGCGGAGATGGCCGAGGGCCGGCATATCGTGCCCGGCGTGCCGGCGCTGCTGGCGATCCTGTATGTGGCGCTGTTCCCCTCGCTGCTGGCCTATCTGGCGTTCAACCGGGGGGTGGATCTGGTCGGCTCCGGCCGGGCCGGGCAGTTCGTGCACCTGATGCAGGTGTTCGGCACCTTCCTGGCGGTGGCCTTCCTGGGCGAGCACCTGCGGCCCTACCACGCCGCCGGCATCGCGCTGATCGCCGCCGGCCTGCTGCTTGCCAACCGCCCCGCCTTCCTGCAAAGGCGGCCGGCATGAAGCGCGTCCTGCTCGTGGCCGCCCTCGCGGCGGGCCTGGGCGCCAGCCCACCCCCGGTGCCGCCCACGCCGGACGCCCCGGCCGAGATCGCGGCACCCACCGAGGTCGCAGGCCTGCTCGGCTACCGCGTGCACGACGACACCGGCAAGGAGCTCGGCCGCATCGTCGATGTGCTGGTGGATGCCGAGGGCCGGGTGCGCGGCGTGGTGGTCGATGTCGGCGGCTTCCTCGGCGTCGGCAGCCGCAAGGTCGCCATCGCCTGGCGCGCGCTCACCTTCTCCAGCGGCAAGGACGGCCTGGTGGTGGCCGTCGCCGTCACCACCGCGCGCATCCGCCTCGCGCCGGAAGTGCTGCCCGGCAAGCCGATCGTCATGCTGGACGTGCCGACGCCGGGCCTGTCACGTTAGCCGCATGATACCGCTGCGGATACGGCGTGGCCTGGACTGGCTGAATTTTTTCGTCGCCGACCTGCAAACCGGCTTCGGCCCGTTCATCGCCGTCTACCTCACCAGCCATAAATGGACCCAGCTCGATATCGGGCTGGCCCTCAGCGTCGGCTCGGCGGTCTCCATGGCCGCCCAGGTGCCGGCCGGCGTGCTGGTGGACGCCATGGCCAGCAAGCGGCTGGCGGCCAGCGTGGCGCTGGCGGCCATCGGCGCCAGCGCCACGCTGATCGCCGCCTCGCCGATGCTGCTGCCGGTGCTGCTGGCGCAGGCGCTGCACGGCTTCGCCAGCTGCATGCTCAACCCGGCCATCGCCGCGCTCACGCTGGGGCTGGTGGCCCGCACGGCGGTGGCCGAGCGGCTGGGCCGCAATGCCGGCTTCGCCGCCGCCGGCGCGGCGGTGGGGGCGGCGCTGATGGGGGCGGCGGGCACCTGGGTCTCCAACCGCTCGGCGCTGTGGCTGGCCGCCATTCTCTGCGTCCCGGCGCTGCTGACGCTGCGCCACCTGAACCCGGGGCAGGCCGTCCCCACCGCCGAGGCCGGCCGGCCGCCGCGCGAGCCGTGGCGCGGCGTGCTGAGCGACCCGCGCCTGCTGGTCTATCTCGCCTGCGCCGTGCTGTTCCACCTCGCCAACGCCGCGATGCTGCCGCTGGCGGCCATCGAGGTCACCAAGCGGGTCGGCAACTCCGCCAGCCTGGTGATCGCCGCCTGCATCCTGGTGCCGCAGGTGATGGTGGCGCTGCTGTCGCCCCGCGTCGGCCGCTGGGCCGGGCGCTGGGGCCGCCGCCCGGTGCTGCTGCTGGGCTTCGCCGCCCTGCCGGCGCGCGCCCTGATGCTGGCCTGGGCCGACCATCCCGGCATGATCGTGCTGGCGCAGTCGCTGGACGGGCTGGGCGCCGCCGCCTTCGGGGTGATGACGCCGCTGATCGCCGCCGACCTCTCCGGCCCGGGCGGGCGCTTCAACCTGCGCATGGGGCTGTTCGGCCTTGCGGTCGGGCTGGGCGCCACGCTCAGCACCACGCTGGCCGGCTGGGTGGCCAGCACCTACACCAGCGACGCCGCCTTCCTCACCCTGGCCGCCGCCGGCATGGTGGCGCTGCTGGCGGTGGCCCTGGCAATGCCGGAGACAAGGCCCCTGCAAGGCGCTACATCCCCCGCATGAACTACCGCCACGCCTTCCACGCCGGCAATTTCGCCGATTGCATGAAGCACGCGCTGCTGGTCTGGCTGCTGCACGCCATGCAGCGCAAGCCGGCCGGGCTGCTGGTGCTGGACACCCATGCCGGCGCCGGCCGCTACGACCTGTCCGCCGGCCCGGCCGAGCGCACCGGCGAGTGGCGCGCCGGCATCGCCCGCCTGCTGGACCATCCGCCCGCGCCGCTGGTGGAGTATGTCCGGCTGGTCGAGTCGCTCGGCCTCTACCCCGGCTCCCCGGTGCTGCTGCGCGCCCTGCTGCGCCCGCAGGACCGGATGGCGTGCTGCGAGCTGCACCCCGAGGAGCACGCCGCCCTGCGCCGCGCCTTCGCCCGCGACCACCAGGTCGCCGTGCACCACCGCGATGCGTGGGAGGCGCTGGGCGCCCTGCTGCCCGCGCCCGAGAAGCGCGCCTTGGTGCTGATCGATCCGCCCTACGAGGCCACGGACGAGTTCGAGCGCCTGGCCGCCGGTCTGCGCACCGCCCTGCGCCGCATGCCCAACGCGGTGGTCGCGGCCTGGTATCCCATCAAGCACCGCGCCCCGGTGCGCGCCTTTCACATCGCGCTGCGCGAGTGCGGCCTGCGCGACGTGGTCGCCGCCGAGCTGTGGCTGCGCGCGCCGCTGGACGCGGCACGGCTGAACGGCTGCGGGCTGCTGGTGGTGAACCCGCCCTTCGGCTTCGTGACCGAGACCCCATCGATCCTCGATGCGCTGCTGGGGCGGCTGGGGGCGGGGGAGGAGGGCGAGGGGATTGGCGTGGAGCGGTTGGTGGATGAGTGAGGGGAAGACTTCTTTTTGTGAACAAAAAGAAGCAAAAAAACTTTATTCGCTGGAGTGCGCGGCACAGCCGGTGCGACCCCCCCAGCGAATAAAGGTTTTTTGGTTCTTTTTTTCAAAAAAGAGCGTTCTTCCTGGTTCTTGCTCATGACCGACGTAGCCGTCATCGGCGCCGGCGCCTGGGGCACCGCGCTGGCCATCCAGGCCGCCCGCGCCGGCCGCGCCGTCACCCTGTGGGCGCGCGACCCCGCCCGCGCCGCCGCGCTGGCCGCCACGCGGGCGAACCCGCGCCTGCCGGGCCATGCGCTGCCGGCCGCCGTCACCATCACCGCCGAATTGCCGACAGCGCCGCTGCTGCTGCTGGTGGTGCCGATGCAGCATCTGCGCGCGGTGGCCGCCCGCCTGCCGCCGGGCGGGCCGCTGGTGGCCTGCTGCAAGGGGCTGGAGGCCGGCAGCCTGCGCCTGCCGCTGGAGGTGCTGGCCGAGGCATGCCCCGGCCGCCCCGCCGCGGTGCTGACCGGCCCGAATTTCGCGCACGAGATTGCCGCCGGCCTGCCCGCCGCCGCCGTGGTGGCGGCCCGGGACCCGGCCCTGCGCGGCGCGGTGGTCGCGGCGCTGGCCACCCCCGGCTTCCGCCTTTACGGCAACGAGGACGCGGTGGGGGCGCAGGTGGGCGGGGCGGCGAAGAACGTGGTGGCGATCGCCGCCGGCGCGGTGATGGGCGCCGGGCTGGGCGAGAACGCCCGCGCCGCGCTGATCACGCGCGGCCTGGCCGAACTGGCGCGGCTGGCGGCGGCGCTGGGCGGGCAGGCGGAGACGGTCTCGGGCCTGTCCGGCCTGGGCGACCTGGTGCTGACCTGCACCGGGGCCACCAGCCGCAACTACAGCCTGGGCGTGGCGCTCGGCCAGGGCCGGCCGCTCGCCGAGATCCTCGCCGGCCGCACCACCGTCGCCGAGGGCGTCGCCACCGCCCCCGCCCTGGTGGCGCGCGCGACGGCGCTGGGCGTGGAACTGCCGCTCTGCACCGTGGTCGCCGCCGTGGTGCAGGGGCGGCTGACACTGGCCCAGGCGGTGGACGCGCTGCAGGCCCGGAGGCTGCGCGATGAGTGAACAACCGGGAAGACTCACAACAAGGCGCGGAGGCGGTGAGAAGATGATCAAGCCTTCTCTCCGCCTCCACGTCTCTTTGTTGCCTGCATTCCTTCTCCTCTCCATCAGGAACGCCCCATGCTGCGCGGCATCCTGACCGTCGGCGGCTGGACGCTGGCCAGCCGGGTGCTCGGCTTCGCGCGCGACATGCTGATCGCCGCCCTGCTGGGCGCCGGGCCGGTGGCGGATGCCTTCTTCGTCGCCAACCGCCTGCCCAACCTGTTCCGCCGGCTGTTCGGCGAGGGCGCCTTCGCGGCCGCCTTCGTGCCCGCCTTCTCCGGCCTGCTGGCCGCCGAAGGGCAGGCGGAGGCGCAGCGCTTCGCCGAGCAGGCCGCCGCCGTGCTGACGTTCTGGCTGGTCGGGCTGACGGTGGCCGCCGAGATCTTCATGCCCACGGTGGTCGCCGCCATCGCGCCGGGCTTCCGGGCCGATCCGGAGAAGTTTGCGCTGGCGGTACAGTTATGCCGCATAACCTTCCCCTATATGCCGCTGATCTGCCTCGCGGCGCTGCTCTCGGGCGTGCTGAACGGGCTGGACCGCTTCGCCGCCGCCGCCGCCGCGCCGGTGGTCTACAACCTGGTCTCCATCGCCTTCATGCTCGGGCTGACCGGGCTGGTACCCACCGCCGGGCACGCGCTGGCGCTGGGGGTGAGCGCCTCGGGCGTGGTGCAGCTCGTGCTGCTGGGCTGGGCGGTGCGCCGCGCCGGCATGCGCATCCGCCTGCCGCGCCCGCGCCTGACCGCGCGCATGCGCGAATTGCTGCGCCGCATGGGGCCGGGGCTGATCGGCGCGGGGGTGACGCAGCTCAACCTCGCGGTGGATGTCATCATCGGCAGCCTGCTGCCGGCCGGCACGGTGTCGGTGCTGTACTATGCCGACCGGGTGAACCAGTTGCCGCTGGGCACCATCGGGGTGGCCGTCGGCACCGCGCTGCTGCCCACGCTGTCGCGCCAGGCGCTGGCCGGGCAGGGGGCGGCGGCGGTGGCGACGCTGAACCGGGCGCTGGAATACGCGCTGCTGCTGACCCTGCCGGCGGCGCTGGCGCTGCTGGTGGTGGCGCGGCCGATCATCGCCGTGCTGTTCGGCCGCGGCGCCTTCGATGCCGCGAGCGTGGCGCTGGCGGCCCAGGCGCTGGGCGCCTACGCGGTGGGGTTGCCGGCCTTCGTGCTGGTGAAGGTGCTGGTGCCCGGCTTCTTCGCGCGCGGCGACACGGCGATGCCGGTGAAGATCGGCATGGCGGTGGTGGCGCTGAACCTGGCGCTGAACCTGGCCTTCATGGGCCCGCTGCAGCATCTCGGCCCGCCGCTGGCCTCCTCGCTGGCGGCCTGGGTGAACGTGGCGGCGCTGGCCTGGGTGCTGCGCCGGCGCGGCCACCTGGCGCTGGACGCGCAGCTCCGCCGCACCGCGCCGCGCATGCTGGCGGCCGGGCTGGTGATGGCGCTGGTGCTGTGGGGGCTGGAGGTGGCGGTCTACCAGCCGCTGGCCGGCGTGCCGCTGCTGCGCTGGGCGGGGCTGGGGGTGCTGGTGGGCGGCGGCATGCTGGCCTATGGCGCCGCCGGCCAGGCGCTCGGCGGTTTCGACCTGCGCGCGGTGGCGGCGGGGCTGCTGCGCCGCCGCGCCTGAGCGACAAGGCTTGACCGGGGGCGGATTCCGCCGGAAAAACCCCCTCCCTCCAATGGAAAACATGGCAATGCAGCGCATTTTCTCCGGCATCCAGCCCTCCGGCGTCCCGCATCTTGGCAACTACCTGGGCGCGGTGCGGAACTGGGTGCGGCTGCAGCAGGACCATGACTGCATCTATTGCGTGGTGGACCTGCACGCCATCACCGTCTGGCAGGACCCGAAGGAGCTGGCCAACCAGACCCGCGGGCTGGCCGCCGCCTTGCTCGCCTGCGGCATCGACCCCAAGGCGAGCCTGCTGTTCCACCAGTCCGCCGTGTACGCGCATCTGCGGCTGGCCTGGATCTTCAACTGCGTCGCCCGCATGGGCTGGCTGAACCGGATGACCCAGTTCAAGGAAAAGGCCGGCAAGGAGCGCGAGAACGTCTCCACCGGCCTGTTCACCTACCCCAACCTGATGGCCGCCGACATCCTGGCCTACCACGCCACCCGCGTGCCGGTGGGCGACGACCAGCGCCAGCACCTGGAACTGGCCAACGACATCGCGCAGAAGTTCAACCACGATTACGGAGCGGAGTTCTTTCCGGCGATCGAGCCGATGATCCTCGGCCCGGCCGCGCGGGTGATGAGCCTGCGCGACGGCAGCAAGAAGATGAGCAAGTCCGACGCCTCGGGCCAGAGCGTCATCAACCTGAACGACGACGCCGACACCATCGCGCTGAAAATCCGCCGCGCCAAGACCGACCCGGAGCCGCTGCCGAGCGAGCCGGCGGGGCTGGAGGGGCGGCCGGAGGCGCGCAACCTGGTGGGCATCTACGCGGCGCTGACCGACACCGACCATGCCGCCGTGCTGCGCGAGCATGGCGGCAAGGGCTTCGGCGCCTTCAAGCAGGTGCTGGCCGACCTGCTGGTGGCGCATCTGTCGCCGATCGCCGCCGAGACCCAGCGCCTGCTGGCCGACAGCGCCACGCTGGACGGCATCCTGCACGACGGCGCCCGCAAGGCCGAGGCGATCGCCGAGCCGATCGTCGCCGAGGCGGAGCGGCTGGTCGGCTTCCTGAAGGTATAGACATCACCGCCGCCAACCCCGATCATTCCGCCAACGGCAAGGATGCGGCGGTGCGGGTGATCGGGCTTCTGGCGGCGTGCCTGATCGTGCTGGCGGCCACGGCCGCGCGTGCCGCCCCACCCACCGGGGCGCCAACCGAGGCCGTCGCGGTGCCGGGCCTGGCGCGGCCGGCCGAGATCCTGCTGGACCGCTGGGGCGTGCCGCATATCTACGCCGCCAGCCAGCGCGACGCCTTCTTCGCCCAGGGCTGGAACGCGGCGCGCGAACGGCTGTGGCAGATCGACCTGTGGCGCCGGCGCGGGCTCGGCCTGCTGTCCGAGGTGCTGGGGCCGACCTTCGTGGAGCAGGACCGCGCGGCACGGCTGTTCCTGTATCGCGGCGACATGCAGGCCGAATGGCATGCCTATTCCGACGACGCCGAGGCCATCGCCACCGCCTTCGTGGCCGGCATCAACGCCTATGTGGACCGCGTCGCCGCCACGCCCGCTCTGCTGCCGGTGGAGTTCCGCATGCTCGGCTACCGGCCGAGCCATTGGACCGCCGCCGACGTGGTGCGCATCCGCAGCCACGGTCTGACCCGCAACGTGCGCAGCGAGGCCGCCCGCGCCGCCGTGCTCTGCCACGCCTCGCCGGCCGCCGACACGCTGCGCCGCACGCTGGAGCCGGCCTGGACGCCGCATCTGCCCGAGGGGCTGGACCCCTGCGCCATTCCGGACGACGTGATGCGGGTGTTCAACCTCGCCACCTCCGAGGCGGTGATCACCCCCGCGCGGCTGTTCGGCGACCCGCTGGCCCCGCCGCCGCTGCCGCGCCGCTACCGCCAGGGCGCGCTGCCGCCGGAATGGGACACCTCCACGCTGGGCAGCAACAACTGGGTGGTGGGGCCGGGCCGCACCGCCACCGGCCGGCCGATCCTGGCCGACGACCCGCATCGCGGCGAGGCGGCGCCCTCGCTGCGCTACCTCGCCCATCTGGTGGCGCCAGGGCTGGACGTGATCGGCGCCGGCGAGCCGGGGCTGCCGGGCATCTCGATCGGCCATAACCGCACCATCGCCTTCGGCCTGACCATCTTCGGCATCGACCAGGAAGACCTCTACGTCTACGAAACCGACCCCGCCGACCCGGCCCGCTACCGCTACGGCGACGGGTGGGAGGCGATGACCGTGCTGCACGAGGACATCCCGGTGAAGGGCGCGCCGGCCCGCGCGGTGGAGCTGGCCTTCACCCGCCACGGCCCGGTGGTGCGCGAGGACCGGGGCGCGCACCGCGCCTATGCCGTGCGCGCGGCCTGGCTGGGGCCGGGCATGGCGCCGTATTTCGGCGCCATCGGCTACATGCGCGCGCCCGACTGGCCGCATTTCCTGGCCGCGATGGACCGCTGGGGCGCGCCGAGCGAGAACCAGGTCTATGCCGACACCAGCGGCAATATCGGCTGGGTGCCCGGGGGGCGGGTGCCGGTACGGCACAACTGGGACGGGCTGCTGCCGGTGCCGGGCGACGGCCGCTACGAGTGGGACGGCTTCCTGCCGCGCGACAAGCTGCCCAGCGCCTTCAACCCGCCGCAGGGCTGGTTCGCCAGCGCCAACCAGATGAACCTGCCGCCGGGCTACCCGATCGACGAGCGGCGGATCGGCTTCGAATGGGCCTATCCCGGCCGCTACCAGCGCATCGCCGCCGTGCTGGCCGCCACCCCCAAGGCCACGCTGGCCGGCATGGCGGCGCTGCAGAACGACGTGCTGAGCACCGTCGGCCCGCGCATCGTCGCCGTGCTGCGCGGGCTGCATACCGACGACCCGGACCTGGCCGACACCATCCGCTGGCTGGGCGCCTGGGACGGCAGGCTGGATACCGGCTCGGCCCGCGGCGCGCTGTTCGAGGTGTGGTTCAGCCGCCACCTGCGCGGCGGCGTGGTGGCCGCCGCGGTGCCGGAGACGGTGCAGCCGCTGGTCCTGCCCGGCGAGATGGCGGCCGTGGTCGCCCTGCTGGAGCACCCGGACGCCCGCCTGGGGCCGGACCCGGCGGCGGCGCGCGACGCGGTGATGCTGGGCACGCTGAAAACCGCCCTCTCCGACATCCGCGCCCGCCTGGGGCCGGACCGCGACCACTGGGCCTGGGGCCGGCTACACACCGTGCTGCTGCACCACCCGCTGGCCGACTTCGCCGACGCCGAGCTGCGCGCGGCGATGACGGTGGGGCCGGCGCCGAAATCCGGCAGCGGCCAGACCGTGGGGGCCGCCACCTACCGCCCGCGCGATTTCCGCCTGGTGGCCGGCGCCAGCTTCCGCATGGTGCTCGATGTCGGCGACTGGGATGCCAGCCTGGCCATCAACAGCCCCGGCCAGTCCGGCGACCCGGCCAGCCCGCATTTTCGCGACCTGTTCCCGCTGTGGCTGCACGGCCAGTATTTCCCGCTGGCCTACAGCCGCGCGGCGGTGGAGCATGCGACGGAGCGGCGCATCCTGCTGTCGCCGCCATAACCCGCCACCCAGGGCGCGCCCCCGCATGAACCTGCTGTTCCTGCACCAGAACATGCCCGGCCAGTTCAAGCACCTGGCGCCGGCGCTGGCCCGCGACCCGGCCAACAAGGTGGTGTTCGTCACCCGCCGCGACGGGTTCGACATGCCGGGCGTGCGCCGCGTCACCTACCAGACCACCCGCACCGCGCAGGCCGCCACCCACCATTACGTGCGGCTGTACGAGAACTGCGTGCTGCACGGCCAGGCGGTAGTGCGCGCCTGCCAGGAGCTGGCGCGCGAGGGCTTCCGGCCGGACGTTGTGGTGGCGCATCCCGGCTGGGGCGAGGCGCTGTTCGTGCGCGACGTGTTCCCGCGCGCGGCGATCCTGAACTACTGCGAGTTCTACTATCACGGCGAGGGCGCCGATGTCGGCTTCGACCCCGAGACCCCGGCCGATCTCGACGCCGTCTGCCGCGCCCGCGCCCGCAACGCGCATCTGCTGCTGAGCCTGGAATCCTGCGACCACGGGCTGAGCCCGACCCAGTGGCAGCGCGACCAGCACCCGGCGCCGCTGCGCGGCAAGATCTCGGTGATCTTCGACGGGATCGACACCGGCATTGTGCGCCCCGACCCGGCGGCCCGCTTCACCCTGCCCGATGGCGGCGTGCTGACCGCCGCCGACGAGGTGGTGACCTATGTCGCGCGCAACCTGGAGCCGTATCGCGGCTTTCCCTCGTTCATGCGCGCGGTGCCGGCCATCCTGCGCGCCCGCCCGGCCGCGCGGGTGGTGATCGTGGGCGGCGACGCGGTGAGCTACGGCCAGTCCGCGCCGGACGGGCAAAGCTGGCGCGCGCGCATGCTGGCGGAGGTCGGCCCGCTGGACCCGGCGCGGGTGCACATGCTGCCGCCGCTGCGCTACCACGACTACCTGTCGCTGCTGCGGGTCTCCACGGCGCATGTCTACCTCACCGTGCCGTTCGTGCTCTCCTGGTCCTGCATGGAGGCGCTGGCCGCCGGCTGCCTGCTGGTCGGCTCCGACACGCCGCCGGTGCGCGAGGTGGTGGAGCACGGGCGCAACGGGCTGCTGGCGGATTTCCTGAACCCCGCCGACATCGCGGGGCGCGTGGCCGAGGCGCTGGCCAACCGCGCCGCCATGGCGCCGCTGCGGGCGCGGGCGCGCGAGACGGTGCTGAGCCGCTACGACCTGGCCCACTGCCTGCCGGCGCAGATGCGGCTGGTGGCCAGCCTGGCCTGAGTCCCGGGCCTGGCCTGAGTCCCGGGCCTGGCGTAAGTCTCGGCGGCGCCGCTATTCCAGCAGCACCAGCACCTGCCCCTCGGTGACCGGCTGTTCCTCGGCCACCAGGATCCCCGCCACCCGCCCGGTGCGCGGGGCCTCCACCGGGATTTCGGTCTTCATCGATTCCAGGATCAGCAGCGTGTCGTCGGCGGCCACGCGATCGCCCACCGCGACCTCGATCTTCCAGACGCGGGCGTTCAGCTCGGACAGCACCTTGGTTTCGGCCATTGCGGTTCCTTCCCTCGCGGCGCCGATCCTTGCACAGGCCGGATCAGGGAGCGAGGGCGTGCAACAGCACCGCGGCGGCCTGGGCGACGTTCAGGCTCTGCACCCGGCCGCTGCCGGCGATGCGCACCTGCCGGCGGCAGGCGGCCAGCACTGGCTCGGACACGCCGTTCTCCTCGTTGCCCAGCACCAGCGCCACCGGCCGGTCGCGCGGCAGCTCGGCCAGGGGCAGCGCCTCCCGCCCCAGGCTGGCGGCGACGGTGCGGTAATGCGGCTCCATCAGCATCAGCGCGCGCGGCAGATCGCGGGTGCGGTACAGGTCGAGGTATTCCAGCCCGCCCTCGCTGGTGCGATAGGCGGCGTCCGACGGCATGGCATGGCCGATGCCCTCGCCGATCAGCAGCGACTTCACGCCGAAGAAGGCGGCGCTGCGGGCGATGGCGCCCAGGTTGTGCGGGTTGCCGATGCCGTCCAGCACCAGCAGCAGCTTGTCGCGCGGCGGCTGGGTGGGGTCCAGTATGGCCGGCACGCGCGCCCTGGCCACCGCCACCACGCCGCTGTGGTGCGGGGTGCCGGCGATCTTTTCCAGTTCCTCGGCCTCCACCATGCGGTAGGGCTTGCGCGCCTTGGCGAGCACGCCGCAGAGCGGGCCGGCGGCCTCGCGCATCGCCGGCAGGTAGAACAGGCGCTGCACATCCTCCGCGCGGCGCGCGAACAGGGCGGCGACCGGCTTGATGCCGCAGATGGTGTCGGGTTTCATCACGGCGACTTCCGCCGGCGCGGCCGCCCTGTCAACCTGTTCCGCGCATGGACATCCCCATTCTGTTCCAGGATTCGCGTTTCGTGGTGCTGGACAAGCCCGCCGGGCTGCCGGTGCATGCCGGCCCGCGCGGCGGCGCCAGCGTGGAGGACGGGTTCGCCGCCCTGTCCCGCCGGCGCGACGGGCCGTGGCTGGCGCACCGGCTGGATGCCGACACCGCCGGCTGCCTGCTGGTGGCGCTGCGCCGGGCGGCGCTGCATGCGGCGCAGGCGGAGTTCGCCGCCGGGCGGGCGGAGAAGGTCTATTGGGCGGTGGTGGCCGGCGGCCCGGCGGGCGATGCCGGCGTGGTCGATGCCCCGCTGCTCAAGCGCAGCACCAAGGCCGGCTGGCGCATGGTGGTGGACCCGGCCGGGCAGGCGGCGGTGACGGAGTGGCGGGTGCGCGGCCGGGCGGCCGGCATGGCGTGGCTGGAACTGCGGCCGCGCACCGGGCGCACGCACCAGGTGCGGGCGCACGCGGCGCATCTCGGCTGCCCGCTGCTGGGCGACCCGGTCTATGGCGACGGCCAGGGCCGGCTGCACCTGCTGGCCCGCGCCCTCCGCCTGGCCCTGGACCCGCCGGTCTCCGCCGTGGCCGAACCCCCCGCCCACATGCGCCCGGCGCTGCGCCAATGCGGCTGGACTCCAGGCGAATAAAGTTTTTTTGCTTCTTTGTTTTCAAACAAAGAAGCCTGTTCTTTCTTAAAAACCCGCCAGCCCGCCGTCAGCCAACCAGGAACCACAGCCGGAACAGCAGCGTCTCCGTCCAGGTCTGCCGGTGCAGCCCCGGCAGCCGCAGGGCGGCCAGCCGCGCCAGCGGCCCGCGTTGCAGCGCCTGGTGGATCATCAGCACCTCGGCCCGCGCCGGTTCGCTCAGCAGCTCCGGCTGTGCCGCCAGCGCCGCCACGTTCTGCCGCAGCACGCTCATGAACACCCCCGGCCCGCGCCGCAGCGCCGCCACCGCGCGCCGCAGCATCGAGGGCGGAGCGCCGACGAAATTATGGGCGTGCTGGCGGTACAGCACCACCGGCTCGTCATCCTGCACGAACCGCCCGCCCGCCGCGGTCACCAGCAGGTAGCACCACCAGTCATGCAGCGAGGCCGAGGAGGGGGTGCTGCGCGCCACCAGCAGCAGCGCCGCGCGGTTGAGCATCACCGTGCAGCCGGTGGCCACGTTCTGGGTCAGCGAGGCCGGGAAGCCGGGCTGCCGGCCGGGCGGGCCGGAGAGGCCGATGCGGCGCAACTCGGCGTCCACCAGCACCTGGCGCGCGCAGTACAGCGCCGGCGAGGCGGGGTCGGCGCCCAGCAGGACGGCGGTGCCACGCGCCAGCTTCTCGGGCAGCCAGACATCGTCCTGGTCGGCGAAGGCCACCGCGTCCAGCCGGTCGGCACGCATCGCGGCCTCGCCCAGCAGGGCCATGAAGCTGGCGGTCGGCCCCATATGGCCGCCGGACTGCGCCACGCACAGGCAGCGCCCCTCGCCCAGCCGGCCGGCGAAGGCGCGCATGATGTCCACCGAGCCGTCGGTGGAGCCGTCGTCGCGCCAGAACAGCAGCCAGTTGGTGTGCGACTGCGCCAGCAGGCTTTCGAGCTGCGCATGCAGATACGCCGCGCCGTTGAAGGTCGACAGCAGAATCGCGATGCAGGGCTGGGCGTGGTGCGGGGCCATCGGCCCGGACCCTATACCGTGAGGGCGCTGTGCAGGGGTATTGGATCGTCACAAAAAACGGCGTCCACCGTGACGGCGACGGAATGGCGCCAGTCCGGCAGGCGCAGGCCGAATACGCGGGCCAACCGGCCGCAGTCCAGCCGCGAGTCGGGCGGGCGGCGAACCGGGGTGGGCCAGTCGGCGGTGGCGATGGCTTCCACCACGGGTTGCGGCCCGCCATGCCGGGCGGCGGCCTGGAACACCGCCTCCGCCAGCCCGTGCCAACTGGTCCAGCCGCTGCCGGCGGCGTGGAAAACCCCTGCGAATTCAGGCTTCCAGCCCTCGGCGGCCAGCCGGTCGGCGATCGCCAGGATGGCGGCGGCCAGGTCCTGCGTGGCGGTCGGGCAGCCGATCTGGTCGGCCACCACGCGCAGCCGGTCGGTCTTGCGCGCCGCGTTCAGCATGGTCAGCACGAAGTTGCGGCCGGTGGCGCCATACACCCAGGACGTGCGCAACACGATCGCACGAGGGCAGGCGGCGAGCACCGCCCGCTCGCCCGCCAGCTTGGTGGCGCCATAGACCCCGGTGGGGTTGGGGGCGTCCTCCTCCACATAGGGCGCGCCCTTGTCGCCGTCGAACACGTAGTCGGTGGAGACATGGATCAGCGGAATCCCGGCCTGGGCGCAGTAGCGCGCCAGGGTCGCCGGCCCCTCGGTGTTGGCCCGCGCGGCGGCCTCGGCATCGGCCTCGGCGCGGTCCACCGCGGTATAGGCGGCGGCGTTGACCACCAGCGACGGCGCCAGCCGCGCCAGCAGCGCGGGCAGCTCGTCCGGCCGGTCGAAATCGAATTCCGGCCGCCCGGCCCGCACCAGGTTCCGCCCGCCGGCCAGCGCCATGATGGCGGCGGCGAGCTGGCCGCTGCCGCCGGTGACCAGGATGGGGCCGCGCCCGGTTCCAACCTGGGTCACAGCGTGTACCACGGCTCGCACGCCGCCAGCCGGGGCAGGGCGGCGTCCTTGTCGGACAGCACCGCCTCGCCGGGCGCCACCGGCCAGGGCAGCGCCAGGTCCGGGTCGTTCCAGATCACCCCGCGCTCGCAGTCCTTGTTCCAGACATCGGTGACCTTGTAGATCACCTCGGTATCCGGCTCCAGCGTGCAGAACCCGTGCAGGAACCCGCCGGGCACCCAAAGCTGCTGCCAGTTCGCGGCGCTGAGCACGGCGGCGACGTGGCGGCCATAGCTGGGCGAGCCGACCCGGATATCCACCGCCACGTCCCAGATGGCGCCGCGCACGCAGCGCACCAGCTTGCCCTGCACATGCGGGGCGATCTGGCAGTGCAGCCCGCGGATCACCCCCTTGGCGGCCGAGAGGCTGTGGTTGTCCTGCACGAACACGTCCGAGATGCCGGCTTGCGCGAAGCGGGCGGCGTTGTAGGTCTCCGAGAAAAACCCGCGCGCATCGCCGAAGCGTGGCGGCGTGACCAGCATCACCTCGGGGATGGCCAGGGGTTCGACCTTCATGGCTATAGGTGCTCCCCGTCGGCCAGCAGGGTCAGCACCCGGCCAAGCTCGGTCTTGCCCAGCGCGTGGGCCCGCCGGCGCAACTGCTCGGCGTCGATCCACCCCATGCGGAACGCCACCTCCTCCGGGCAGCCGACCAGCATGCCCTGGCGGGACTGGATGGTCTGCACGAAGGTCGCCGCCTGCAACAGGCTGTCCGGCGTGCCGGCATCCAGCCATGCGCAGCCGCGGCCCAGCCGCTCCACGTGCAGGCTGCCTTCCTCCATGTACATCCGGTTGAGGTCGGTGATCTCCAGCTCGCCGCGCGCCGAGGGCTGCACGCGGGCGGCCATCTCGGTCACCCGCTCATCGTAGAAATACAGGCCGATCACCGCCCAGTTCGAGGCCGGGGCGGCCGGTTTTTCGACGATTTCCACCGCTTTTCCGGCCGAATCCATGGTGACCACGCCGTAGCGCTCGGGGTCGCGCACCTGGTAGGCGAACACCGTCGCCCCCCGCGGCCGGGCGGCGGCGGCGCGCAGCGAGACCGAGAGGTGGTCGGCGAAGATCAGGTTGTCGCCCAGCGCCAGCGCGCAGGGCTGGCCGGCCAGCCAGTCGCGGCCGATGTGGAAGGCCTGCGCCAGCCCGTCCGGGCTGGGCTGCACGGCGTAGGTGAAGGTCACCCCCAGCCGCGAGCCGTCGCCCAGCAGCCGTTCGAACTGCGGCAGGTCGGCGGGGGTGGAGATGATCATGATGTCGCGGATGCCGGCCAGCATCAGCACCGACAGCGGGTAGTAGATCATCGGCTTGTCGTAGACCGGCAGCAACTGCTTGCTGGCGGCGAGCGTCATCGGGTGCAGGCGCGTGCCGGAGCCGCCGGCGAGCAGGATGCCCTTCATGCGGCGCTCGCCTTGGCCGCATCCGCTTTCGTGCCCTGGCCCAGCCGCTGGCCGGCGTAGCGGGCGGCGCGGATGCGCTCCCACCAGGCGCGGTTGGCCAGGTACCAGTCCACCGTGGCGGCCAGCCCGGCGTCGAAGCCATGCGGGGCCTTCCAGTCCAGCGCCCGCTCGGCGTGGCTGGGGTCGATCTCGTAGCGGAAATCATGGCCCGGGCGGTCGGTGACGAAGCTGATCAGCCGGGTGCGCGGGCCGGCCGGGTCGGGCAGGCGGGCATCCAGCGCGGCGCAGATGGCGTGGACCACCTGCAGGTTGCTGCGCGGCTGGCGGCCGCCGATGGCGTAGGTCTCGCCCGGCCGGCCGCGTTCCAGCACCCGCACCAGCGCCTCGGCATGGTCGTCCACGAACAGCCAGTCGCGCTGGTTGGAGCCGTCGCCGTACACCGGCAGGGTTTTGCCCTCCAGCGCGTTCAGCGTGACCAGCGGGATCAGCTTCTCGGGGAACTGCCAGGGGCCGTAATTGTTCACCGTGTTGCTGACCAGCGTCGGCAGGCCATAGGTGTGGCGCCAGGCGCGCACCAGGTGGTCCGAGGCCGCCTTGCTGGCCGAGTACGGGCTGCGCGGGTCGTAGGGCGTGGTCTCGGTGAACGGCGCGTCGCCCGGGCCGAGGGCGCCGAACACCTCGTCGGTCGAGATGTGATGGAAGCGGAAGGCGGCCGCCCGGGCGGCCGGCAGGGCGCGCCAGTAGGCCAGCGCCGCGTCCAGCAGCGTGTAGGTGCCGACCACGTTGGACTGGATGAACGGGCCCGGCCCGTCGATCGAGCGATCGACATGGGTTTCCGCCGCCAGGTGCATCACCGCGTCCGGCTGGTGGGTCTCGAACACCTGGCGCATCGCCGCGTGGTCGGCGATGTCGGCGCGCACCAGCAGGTGGCGCGGGCTGGCGCCGGCCTCCTCCAGCGCGTCCTCGGAGGCGGCGTAGGTCATCTTGTCCACGTTGACGACGCTGTGGCCGGTGGCGCGGATCAGGTGGCGGATCACCGCGGAGCCGATGAAGCCGCAGCCGCCGGTCAGCAGAATGCGCATGGCGCTGCTCCGGCGTTTGAAGGGGGGGCGTCGTAAAGGGGGGCGTAGGAAAGGGGCGGACTGGTGCCGTCGCGTTTCGCCGTCATCCGGATTCCTTCAGGTGCGCATCTATCGCCGGCCCGCCCCACGCCGCCCGTCCCGCGTGCCGACCGTTCCGTGCAACGTTCATTACGCAGCACGCGGCGATCAGTCCAGCGGGATTAAGGCCCGTGTACTACCGGCCGTGGCGTTAACCTGCCAGCCGCCGGCCGGGGCGGCAACCGGGTGCGTCGCTCTCGCGGACGTGAACATGTCAACAATTGGAGAGCGGGCGGCGCCCTGGCGCGGCGGCTGCCTTGCCATCGCCATTCTTAGCCGACATTTAGCGATCCTGGCGGACGATGCGCCACACTGCCCGGCGCCAGGCCGGGCGTGCCCGAGAGGAAGCGTCACGGCATGGTACCAGGCCTTAGCTGCGAGGTGGAAACCCGCCTCGCCGACATTCTGGATGCGCGGGTGACCGACATCAGCGCCGAGGCGCTGCTGCGGCGGGACTTCACCCTGCTGTCCGGCCGCGACGAGGAGGCCCGCCAGCTCGGCATCGTCTCGGTCGGCGAGGATGTGACCGTGGTGGTGACCGACCCGACCCGCCGGCTGGGCAATGTGCGCGTGCAGGCGGGCGGGCGCGGCAACCTGCTGTTTTTCGACAACCTGGACTGGGGCGGCAACCTGCACGCCACCATCCGCATGCTGGGCGGCGATTCGGCGGTGCTGTTCAACCAGATCGGCGACGCCTACGTGGCGATGCAGGACATCTATCTCCGCTCCAACCACCAGTTCCTGTTCTGGGGCGCCGGCGCCTCGGCGGTCGGCCTGTCGATGGAGGTGGAGGGCGACGGCGCCGGCGTGGTGGTGGGCGACGACGCGCTGGTCTCCGGCGGGGTGTGGATCCGCAACCACGACATGCACGCCATCCACGACCTGGCGACCGGCGCGCGGCTCGACAGGCCGCCGGTGACCACGGTGCTGGAGCGGCATGTCTGGCTGGGCCAGGACGCCATGCTGCTGAACACCGAGCGGGTCGGCATGGGCGCCATCGTCGGCGCGCGCGCGCTGGTGAAGGGCGTGGTGCCGCCGCGCGTGGTGGCGGCGGGCACCCCCGCGCGGGTGATCCGCGAGGGGGTGAGCTGGGGCCGCAGCGCCCAGGGCATGACCGTGGCGGAGCGTGCCGCCATCGGGCTGGCGCCGCTGTCCGCCGGATGAGGGGCGGGCACGCCGTTCACGAATCGATCACGCGGACGGCGAGCGGCAAGTGTAAAAACGATATCACTGTTACGCTGGTTGCGGGGGGCGGTTGCTTTGTCTATTGATACCTCTGTTAAGCCTCCCGAAAGCCGCACAGGAGTGGATACCGTTGTCGCCAGCGAAGTATGTCCCGCATATCGACCTCTTGCTGCAGGCCCTTCGGATCAACCGCGAACGGCTGAGCAGCCGGTCGAAGATCGCTATCGACACCAAGCTGCTGCGCGGGCTGCTGCAGGCGCTGGCGGCCAGCGCGCCGTTCTCCGAGGAATTCTACCTGGAGGCCTATGCGGATATCGCCGAGGCGCATTCGGTCGGCAAGGTGCCCGATCTGCACCAGCACTTCCTCGAATCCGGCTTTTTCGAGGGCCGGTTCGGCGCGGCGCCGGAGGTGGACGAGGCGTTCTACACCTCCACCTACAAGGATGTCGGCCAGGCGGTGCTGCGTGGCGACATCAAGTCCGGCGCGGAGCACTACCTGCGCACCGGCGCGGCCGAGGGGCGCATCCCCAACCCTGCGATGCGCGGCACGGTCGAGGGCTGGATGATGATGCTGCGCGACGAGGGCGGCCGCGCCTGACACCCTGGCTGACACTGGGCCTGGCGCCGGGCCGCGCGTGCCGACCGATGAGGGCTGGCGCCGATGAATGACCTCATGCGCGCGCACCGGGCGCTGTGCAGCGTGTTCGTGGCCGACGAGATGTTCCGCGCCGCCCTGGGCGGCGGCCGGGCCGACCTCGGCACCGTGGCGCGCTACCTGGCGCTGCCGCTGCACGAGCGGCCGTTGCTGTCGTATTACTTCGACCCCTTCTTCTACCTGCTGACCAACCCGGACATCATCGAGTCCGGGGTCGATCCGCTGCTGCACTTCATCGAGTTCGGCCTGCAGGAGATGCGCGCGCCGCACCCGCTGATCGAGCCGCATTTCATCCTGGGCAACGATGCGCACGCCCTGGGCGCGCCGCCGGACATCGCGCTGCTGGTGGACCTGCTGGACTACGACCTGGCCAGCCCCAGCCCCTATTTCGACCCGCAATTCTACCAGGAGCAACTCGGCCCGAACGCCCCGGCGCACGGCATGCTGCGGCATTTCCTCACCCAGGGCCTGTGGTCCAACCGGCTGCCCAACCCCTACCTGGACCCGATGTGGTACGCCGACCGCAACCCCGACGCGCCCAACGAGCCGTATGGCGCGCTGCGGCACTTCGTGATGGTGGGCGACACCGAGGGCCGCGCCGGCGGACCGAATTTCGACGGCCGGCTCTACTGGGCCCGCTACCCCGACGTGGCGGAGGCCGCGGTGGCGCCGCTGCGCCACTTCCTCTCGCGCGGCCGCGCCGAGGGCCGCCAGCCGGCCATGGAATCCCCGCCCGAGGCGGAGGCGATCCTGGTGCCCTACAGCCCGGAGGTGGCGCTGCCGATCGCGGTGGACCCGGCCGGGAGCCGCCAGCGCCACGACGATCTGCGCGCCCGCCTGGCCGCCCAGCGCCAGGCCGCCAAGGAGCGGGTGCAGGTGGCCCCGCCCGCGCTGTTCCACTCCGCCGACCCGGCGGGCGACATCGCCGCGCTGGCCTTCCCGGCCGCCGCCGCCCCGCGCGTCTCGCTGCTGATCCCGGTGTTCAACGAGCCCGAGGTCACCGCGGAATGCCTGATGGCGCTGGCCGCCGACCCGTCGGCCGCGCCGTTCGAGGTGGTGGTGGCCGATGACTGCTCCACCGACCCGGCGATCGCGCGGCTGGGCGGGGTGGCGAACCTGGTGGTGGTCCGCCAGGAGGCGAATGCAGGCTTCATCGCCAACTGCAACGCCGCCTTCGCCCGCTGCCGCGGCGAGTACGTGCTGCTGCTGAACAACGACACCCAGGTGCTGCCCGGCGCCATCGACCGCATGGTGGCGGCGCTGGACGCCGACGCCACGCTGGGCGCGGTCGGCCCCAAGCTGATCTACCCGAACGGCCGCCTGCAGGAGGCCGGCTGCTACCTGACGCCGAACGGCGAGGCCGGCATGGTCGGCCTGTTCGGCGACCCGGACGAAGGCGGCTACTGCCACGACCGCGACGTGACCTATTGCTCCGGCGCCGCGCTGATGCTCCGCCGCGCCCTGGTGGGCGAGACCTTGTTCGACGACGCCTTCCGCCCCGCCTATTGCGAGGACGCCGACCTCTGCCTGCGCCTGCTCGCCGCCGGCCACCGCGTGCGCTACCTGCACCAGGCCGTGGTGGTGCACCACCTCAGCGTTTCCACCAACCGCCAGTCGGTGGCGCGCAAGCTGCGCACCATCACGCGCAACCAGCAGACGCTGACCGAGCGCTGGGGCGGGCTGCTGGACCGGCTGGACCGGGTGCGCCCGATCGCCTTCTACCTGCCGCAGTTCCACCCCACGCCGGAGAACGATCTGTGGTGGGGCCAGGGCTTCACCGAATGGACCAACGTGGCCAAGGCCCGCCCCAGCTATATGGGCCATTACCAGCCGCATCTGCCCACCGACCTGGGCTTCTACGACCTGCGCACGCCCGACGCGCTGGACCGCCAGGCGCGGCTGGCGGCGCGCTACGGCATCGAGGGCTTCTGCGTCTACTACTACAATTTCGGCGCCCGCCGCGTGCTCTCCCAGCCGCTGGAGGTGGTGCGCGCCAACCCCGCCATCCCGTTCCACTGGTGCCTGTGTTGGGCCAACGAGAACTGGACCCGCCACTGGGACGGCGGCTCGCGCGAGATCCTGCTGGAACAGAGCTACGACCCGGCGACGCTGGCCGCCATCATCGCCGACGTGGTGGAGCAGGCGGCCGACCCGCGCTACCTGCGCGTTGCCGGCAAGCCGATCTTCCTGGTCTACCGCCCGCTGATCCTGCCCGACCCGCCCGGCTTCGCGCATGCCTGCCGCACCGCCTTCGCCGCCGCCGGCTTCCCCGGCGTGCACCTGGTGTACGTGGAGAGCATGGAGGCGGTGGACCGCGGCGTGCGCCCCGCCGACCTGGGTTTCGACGCCTGCGTGGAATTCCCCCCGCACGGCCGCGCGGTGCCCAGCCAGACCGGCGCGCAGATCGTCAAGGAAGGCTGGAGCGGCTACCGCTACGACTATCCCGAGACGGTGCTGGCCTTCCTCGGCCGCGACACCGTGCCCTACACCCGCTACCCGGCGGTGTTCCCCGACTGGGACAACACCCCCCGCCAGCCGCAGCGCGGCACCAGCTTCGAGGGTGCGAGCCCGGAGGCGTTCCGCGTCTACGTGGAGGAAAAGATCGACGAGCTGCGCCGCTTCCATGTCGGCGACCAGCGACTGCTGTTCGTCAACGCCTGGAACGAATGGGCCGAGGGCGCGCATCTGGAGCCGGACACCGGCCACGGCCACCGCTGGCTGGAGGCGATGCGCGACGCCCTGGCCGCCCGGCGGTGGGCATGATGGACGCGCCCGCGCCGGCCGCGCCGCCCCCGCTGGCGGACATCCCGCTCACCATCATCGGCCACCCCTGGGCGCCGATCGGCATGGGCGAGCAGATGCGCAGCCACCTGCACGCCGGCAACGCGGTCGGCCTGCACCACCGGGTCTACGACATCTTCCGCTACGCCCGGCGCGTGGACCCGGCGCACGCCGCCCTGGTGGCGCCGCTGGAAGCCGACGACGTGCCCCCGGGCATTCGCATCTTCCACGTCAACGGCGACGAGGTGGAGCGGGTGATCGCCGCCCTCGAGGCGCGCGGCGGCAGCTTCGCCGATGGCTACAACATCATCGTGCCGGCCTGGGAGCTTCCCGCCTACCCGGCCGCCTGGGCCGAGGGCCTGAAGCGGTTCGACGAGGTGTGGGCGCTGTCGCGCTTCATCGCCGATGGCCTGGCCGCCGCGGGGGTGGAAAGCCACTGGATCGGCCAGGCGGTGGAGCCGGAATACGGCCCGCTGCTGCCGCGCCGGCATTTCGCCATCCGCGAATCGGCGTTCGTGCTGCTCACCTTCTTCGACCTGTCGTCCTACGCCGCGCGCAAAAACCCGTTCGCGGTGGTGGAGCTGTTCAACCGGCTGCGCGCGGAGGCGCCGTTCCGCGACCTGCAACTGGTGCTGAAGGCCAAGAACGGCGAGCACGGCGCCGAGGAATGGGCCAAGGGCGTGGCCGCCGACCCGCAGATCAAGGTGATCGACACGCCGCTGGACACGCTGGGCGTGCGCAGCCTGATCAACGCCTGCGACTGCTTCGTCTCGCTGCACCGCGCCGAGGGGTTCGGGCGCGGGCCGGGCGAGGCGATGGCGCTGGGCCGGCTGGCGCTGGCCACCGGCTGGTCGGGCAACCTGGATTTCATGACGGCGGAGAATTCGCTGCTGGTGCGCCATGGCATGCGCGAATTGCAGCCGGACGAATACCCGCACTGGCAGGGGCAAAGCTGGGCGGACCCGGATGTGGGCCACGCCTGCGACCTGCTGCGCCCGGTGCTGGACGACCCGGCGCGCGGGGCGGCGATGGCCCGGCGCGGCCAGGGCGAGGTGCTGCGCAGCCACGGCAACCGCGCGGTGGGCCTGCGCATCCTGGCCCGGCTGGAGGCCATCCTGGCACGCGCCGGGGGCGGCTGAGGGAAGCAGTCACAAAGAGGCGGAGAGGCGAAGAGCAAGCCAGCCCTACTCTCCGTCTACTTCACCGCGCCCAGCGTGAGCCCCTGGATCATGTACCGCTGCAACAGCGCGAACACCACCGCCACCGGCAGCGTCGCCAGCAGGGTGGCCGCCATCACCTGGTTCCATTCCACGCTGTAGCGCCCGGCCACCAGGTTCACCACCCGCAGCGGCAGCGTCAGCCGCGACGGGTCGCGCAGCAACGTCAGCGCCACGGTGAACTCGTTCCACCCGGCCACGAAGGTCACGATCCCGGTCACCGCGATCGCCGGCAGCGCCAGCGGAAGGAATATGCGCCGCACCGCCTGGGCGCGGGTCGCGCCGTCGATCCAGGCGGCCTCCTCCAGGTCGGCGGGAATGGTCGAGAAATAGGCCGACAGCATCCACACCGAGAACGCCAGGTGATAGGCGGCATAGACGATGATCACCCCCAGCCTGGTGTCCGCCATGGTGCCGTCGCCGAACGGAATGGCGGCTGCCATGCGGAACAGCCCCAGCACCAGCAGCACCGGCGAGAGCATCTGCGTCACCAGCAGGAACTGGCGATAGGCGCCGCGGCCACGGAAGGGCAGCCGGCTCATCGCATAGGCGGCCGGCACGGCGATCAGCAGCGCCAGCAGCGTGGCGCTGACCGAGATCAGCACCGAGTTGAACGCCGCCTGGCCGAAATCGACCGTGGTCCACATGTCCACGAAATTATGCCAGGCGAAGCGCGTGGGCAGCCAGTGCGGCGGATAGGCGATCACCTCGTCATGCGGCTTCAGCGCGGTGGAGAGCATCACCGCGAAGGGCAGCAGGTTCACCACCACCAGCGGCGCCAGCGCGCCCCACGCCAGCACCGACCGGCGCAATTTCCTCGCGCTCATGCGCCCTCCCGCGCACGCAGGCGCATATAGATCGCGGTCGCGGTGAACACGATCGCCAGCATCACCAGCGACACCGCCGCCGCCGGTCCGGGGCGGCCCAGGTAGAAGGCGACCTCGTAGAGATAGGTCACCAGGATATGCGTGGTGTTGTCCGGCCCGCCCTGGGTCATCACCCAGATGATCGGGAAGGAGTTGAACACATGGATCACGTTCAGCACGATGGCGATGTTCAGGAACGGCCCCAGCATCGGCAGCGTCAGGTAGCGGAAGCTCTGCCACGGCCGCGCCCCGTCCAGCCGCGCCGCCTCGTAGATGTCGCCGGGGATCGAGGACAGCCCGCCCAGCAGGATGGTCACGGTGAACGGGATGGACACCACGATGCCGATCCCCACCTCCACCGGAAACGCCGTCTCCGGCCGCGCCATCCACTGGATCGAGGTGCCGATCAGCCCCCATTGCCGCAGCGTCGCGTTGATCATGCCGTAATCGGCGTTGAACGCCCACAGCCAGACGATCGCCGCCATCGACAGCGCGATCGACCAGGGCAGCATCACGATGGTGCGCGCGATGCCGCGGCCGTAGAAATCCTCGCGCAGCACCAGCGCCACCGGGATCGAGAGCAGGATGGTGCCGCCCACCACCGCGCCGGTCCACACCAGGGTGCGCACCAGCGCGTCGATGAAGATCGGGTCGGTGGCGATGCGCTGGAAATTCGCCAGCCCGGCGAAGCCGCGCACCTGCCCGAAGCGCGACACCTCCGAGAGCGAGAGCCGGATGATCTCGTAGAACGGATACCCGATCACGGCGCCCGCCAGCGCCAGGCTCGGCAGGATCAGCAGCCACGGCAGCAACCCGGGCCCGCGCGGGCCCGGGACAGCGACGCCTGCCACAGGCCTATTTGCCCAGCGACTGGTTCGCCCTGGCCGCCGCGGCCTTCAGCGCCGCCTCAGGCGTGGCGCTGCCGAGGAAGACGGATTGCACCGCATCGGTCACCGCCTTGGCGGTATCCTCCCAGCCGGTCACGGTCGGCGCGAAGCGGGCCTTCGGCAGCAGGTCCACGAAGGTCTTCAGCCGCGCGTTCTGGGTGAAGGCGGGGTCGGCGGCCTCCTCCTTGGTGGTCGGCAGGAAGCCCTCGCCCTTGGTGAAGGCGACGCGCGGCTCCTTGCTGAACAGGAAGTCGAGCCACTTCCACGCCGCCGGCTTCACCTTGGAGTTGTGGAACATCACCACCGAATCGGTCACCGCATAGGTCGCCGAGGTGCTGCCCTCGGGCACCGGCACGATGCCGTAATCCAGGTTCGGCGCTTCCTTGGCGATCTGGTTGATCAGGAAGGGCGCGGTGATCACCATGCCCAGGCGGCCCTGCTTGAACAGGTTCTGCAGGTCCTCGCGGGTGTAGTTGGTCGGCCCCGGCTCGGTCAGCCCGCGGTCGAGCATCGACTTGTAGAGCGTCAACGCCTTCACCCCGGCCGGCGAGTCGAAGGCCGCCTTCTGGTTGGCGTCCAGCACCTCGCCGCCGTACGACCACATGGCGTAGTAGAAATAGACATCGACCTCGGTGCCCTTGGCCATCAGCCCGAAGCCGTTGCCGCCATCCGCCTTGATCTTCTCCGCCGCGGCGACCACGTCATCCCAGGTTTTCGGGCCGTTCGGGAAGCCGGCCTTGGTCAGCATCGCCTTGTTGTAGAACATCGCCCGTGCCGAGGCGGCGATCGGCAGGCCATAGGTCTTGCCGCCGATCTGGCCGGGCTTGAGGAACGGGCCGATGAAGCGGTCCTTGAAGCCGCCGGTCATGTAGCCGTCCAGCGGCTCGGCGATGCCGTCCTTGACGAAATCCAGCAGCCAGCGCGTGCCGATGATGGACACATCGGCGTTGGTGCCGCCGGAGATGTCGGTCTGCAGCTTCTGCAGCAGGCTCGGCCAGTTCACCACCTCGATCTTCACGTCGATCGAGGGGTTGGCGGCATGGAAGGCGGCCGCCATCTTCTCGAAATACGGCCCCGTGGCCGCGCTGTAGTAGGAGACGGTCATCCGCACCGTCTCGGCGCGGGCCGGCAACGCCAGGCCCATCGCCAGCACTGCCGCCGCCGCAACCCTTTTCCATCCGCTGCCCATTCGAGCCTCCCTTTATGTCGTTGCAACGCTAACGGCAGCACCGGCCCGGCGGCAATGGTTACCTTTCGATTCAACGGCGCCAATTGACGTGCCGCATCGATCGGCGGCGCGGATCGGACGCATCGGATATCGCCATTGGATCGCGGCGCGCCGCCCGCCCACCTTGCCCTCTGTGCCAGTCAGGCCGTTCTGTCCGCGAGGGTCGCCATGTCCAGTACCGCACTCCAACAGCCAATGCCGGCGCTCGCCTGGCCGTGGCGCCTGCTGCCCGGCGTGGCGCTGTGCGGCGCCGTCACCCTGGCGGCGCTGGCGCTGGAGCGGCTGGAGGCGCGCGTGCTCGGCGGCACCTGGATCGAGGCGCTGGTGCTGGCCATCCTGGTCGGCACCGCCGTGCGCACCGCCTGGACGCCGGGCCGCCGCTGGTTCCCCGGCATCGCCTTCAGCGCCAAGACGCTGCTGGAGGTGGCCGTGCTGCTGCTGGGTGCCGCGGTCAGCGCGCGCACCATCGCCGCCGCCGGGCCGGGGCTGCTGATCGGCATCGCCGGCGTGGTGGTGGTGGCCATCGCCGCCAGCTACAGCCTCGGGCGGCTGCTCGGCCTGCCGCACCGCATGGCGGTGCTGGTGGCCTGCGGCAACTCCATCTGCGGCAATTCGGCCATCGCCGCCGTCGCCCCGGTGATCGGCGCGGATGGCGAGGATGTCGCCGCCTCCATCGCCTTCACCGCCGTGCTGGGCGTGCTGGTGGTGCTGCTGCTGCCGCTGGCCGCACCGCTGCTGCATCTCAGCGGGCTGCAATTCGGCGTGCTGGCCGGCCTCACCGTCTACGCCGTGCCGCAGGTGCTGGCCGCCACCGCGCCGCTGGGGCCGCTGGCGGTGCAGATGGGCACGCTGGTCAAGCTGGTGCGCGTGCTGATGCTGGGCCCGGTGGTGCTGGGCCTGTCGCTGCTGACCCGCCGCCTGCGCGACGAGACCGACGAGGCGCCGCCGCACCTGACCGCCGGCGACCGCCCCCGTGCAAATCGCCCGCCGCTGCACAAGCTGGTGCCGTGGTTCATCCTGGGCTTCCTGGCCCTGGCGGCGCTGCGCTCGGCGGAGCTGGTGCCGCAGCCGCTGCTGGGGCCGATCGGCACGCTGGCCAACGGCCTGACCATCGTCTCCATGGCCGCCCTCGGCCTGGGCACCGATCTGCGGGTGGTGGCGCGCGCCGGCGGGCGGGTCACCGGCGCGGTGGCCCTGTCGCTGGTGGTGCTGGGCGCGATCAGCCTCGGCCTGATCCGGCTGCTCGGCCTCGCCTGAGCCGGCCCTCAGCGCGGCGCGTCGATCAGCCGCAGCAGGGCATCGGCCGCCTGGCTGCAGTACCGCCCGGCATGGCGCAGCACGTTGAAATCCCGTTCCGGCAGCGGCAGCGCAACCTGGTGCAGCAGCCCGGCCTCGATGCCGGGCGCCGCCACCGAGGCGGAAATGGCGGTGGCCCCCATGCCCGCCTCCACCGCCGCCCGCACCGCCTCGTTGGACGGCAGTTCCAGCACCACCCGCAGGTCGGCCGGGCACACGCCGAACCGGCCCAGCGCCGCCTCGAACTCCGAGCGGGTGCCGGACCCCGGCTCGCGCAGCACCCATTCGCTGCCGACCAGGTCCTCGGGCGCCAGCCGGTCGCGGCTGGCCCAGGCGTGGTCCTGCCCGACCACCACGACAAGCTGGTCGCGCGCCACCCGCCGGCTCGCCAGCGCGGGATCGTCCACCGCCCCCTCGACGAAGCCCAGCTCCGCCGCGCCCTCATGCACCGCCGCCGCGACCTGCGCCGTGTTGCCCACCGTCAGGTGCACCGTGATGCCCGGATAGGCGCGGCGGAAGGCGACCAGGTGGCGCGGCAGCCAGTAGCTGGCGATGGTCTGGCTGGCCTGCACCACCAGCGTGCCGCGCTTCAGCCCGCCCAGCTCCGACAGCACCATCTCCGCCGCCTCCGCCCGCGCCAGCACCGCGCGCGCCTCGGCCAGGAACAGCGTCCCCGCCTCGGTCAGTGCGATGCCGCGCCCCACCCGGTGGAACAGCTTGACGCGGTGCCGCGCCTCCAGCGCCGCGATGGCGCCGCTGGCGGCCGATTGCGCGAGGTTGAGCGCCTCCGCCGCGCGGGTCATGTGCTGGCGTTCGGCGACCGCCACGAAGACACGAAGCTGTTCCAGGGTCATGCCCCACCATCGCAAGCTTCGCCCCCGCCGGCCAGCATGTTGCCACGCGCCGCGCCAGACCATAGGAGAGGCCTTCGCCAAGGAGGGCGGCGCATGGACAAGGATGAACTCACTCGCTGGGCGCTGGGCAATGGCTGGCAGGAGATCGCCGGCACCCTCAGCCTGACCAAGCCGTCCTCGCCGAAGGAGGCGATCGTGCGGCTGCTGCTGAAGGCCACGGTGGTGACGCTGGAGGTCAAGAAACCGGCCGGAAAATGGGAAAAAGTGGCCAGCCTGGCCTATACCAAGATCCAATCCGACCCGGAAACCGGCATGCCGCTCGGCCTCGGCCTGGACACCATTCCCGGCTTTACGATGCTCATGCGCGAGAACAAGGACCGCATGGTGTTCGCCCGCATGACCGGCCGGCGCGAGGGCCAGTGATGCACGTGCCCGTCATCCGCGCGGCCACCAACGCCGACCTCCCGGCGGTCGCCGGCATCTATGGCCACCACGTGCTGCACGGCACCGCCTCGTTCGAGACCGAGCCGCCGGAGCTGGCCGAGATGGCGCGCCGCCGCGCGGCGCTGCTGGAGCAGGGCTATCCCTATCTGGTGGCCGAGCAGGGCGGGGTGGTGGTCGGCTATGCCTATGCCAGCACCTACCGGCCGCGCGCCGCCTATCGGGACACGGTGGAGAACTCGGTGTATCTGCGGCCGGACGCCGCCGGGCGCGGCACCGGCGGGCTGCTGCTGGCGGCCCTGATCGCCGAATGCGAGGCGCGCGGCTTCCGCCAGATGATCGCGGTGGTCGGCGACAGCGCCAACGCGCCCTCCATCCGCCTGCACCAGCGCCACGGCTTCCGGCTGGTGGGCACGCTGCGCTCGGTGGGCAACAAGCATGGCCGCTGGCTGGATACCGTGCTGCTGCAACGCGCGCTGGGGCCGGGCGACACCTTGCCGCCCACGCGCGGGGGCGCCGCGGCCTAACCTTCGGCGCGGCCGCGTTCGGCGACGATCGCGGCGAGCACCTGCGGGTGCGCGCGGTCGAAGGCGTTGAGCGCCAGCCTGGCCTCGCCGATCCGCGCCTCCAGCCCGTCGGTATGGTGCACCAGGCCGGTGGCGGCCTCGTCCGTGCCGGGGGCCTCCCGCGCGGACGCCTTCTCCAGCGCCTCCACCAGCTTGGCGCGGCGCAGCGCGAGCCCCTCCGGCGTGCCCAGGGCGGCGGCGCGCAGCATCGCCGCCTCGCCGGGCAGCAGCGCCACCTGACCGCCCAGCAGATGCTCGTAGCCGCCGGCGCGCAGCGGGCGGACCAGATGCGCGGTGGCGCGCGAGGCGGCGAGGTCGGCCACCGAGAGGATGTCGGTATTGGGCAGCGCCAGCCGCTTGCCCGCCAGTTCGGCGACCACGCGCCCGGCGAGCACGCCCAGCCGCAGCGTGCCCTTGGCGACGCCGCGCTCCACCAGCCAGGTGACATAGGCGGTCTGGCTCAACGCATTTCCTCCCCCCGTGGCCGCGCGGCCGTCGGTCTAGCGGGGCAGTCTACTCGGGCGAGGCCGCCCGCGCATAGGCGGCGGCCAGCCCCGCCGCTGGATCAGCCGTCCTTATCGGCCTGGATTTCGGGCGCCGACGCGACGCGGGTGAAGGCGATCGTCGTCCGCGTGCCTTGCGCGCCTCAATGCGCACCAGGGCCGTGATCATCTGCAGGTTGTTCTTTACCCGATGCTGAATCTCCTGGAGCTGCACGTCCTTCTCGCGGATCAGCTGCTGGAATTTCTGGCGGTCGGATGCGTCGTTTCCGCTCACGTCGACCAGCACGGCCAGCCGATAGGCAGGCCGGTCGTTGTCGTCGACAATGACGTTGGAATAGGCTTCGACCGTCGAGGTCGCACCGTCTTTCGGCTCGATTCGGAACGTTCCGGCGTAGTCGTTTGCCTGGGCGATGGCGGTGCCGAGCGGCAGTTCGACACCCGCCTGCTCGGCATGTCCGCGCAGGCTGTCCCAGGGCTGGTTGGCGACATCGACCAGCGACTGGCCGGAAAGCTGTTCGAAGGCGGGATTGGCGTAGACGATGCGCTCCGGCTTGGTCATCGTTGCGACAACCACGGCCAGGGTATCCCGTCGAAGAAGCGCTCGAACTGGTTGTCGGTCAGCGCGCCGGCCAGACCGGGCGCCGCCAGCGCGGCCAAATTCTCCGCCGGCTGGTCCGCGCGCGCGCCGGGCAGTTCGATCAACGCGCACGACACACGAGTATCCGGTAGGAACGTGCGATGAGTAATTACCCTCTGATTGGCCCGCCACCGGCCGTCGGATCCCGCTTTGGTCCGACGCCGCCACGGGTGCGGCATCGCCTCGGCGCGGGCGTGCGATACCGTTCGATACAGGCGGATCCAAGCCGCTGGCGGGGCGCGGGGCAACCTCCCGCCGCTTGCCGTGATGGCTGAAATATCCTGGCAATTCGTATAAAAGCCCCCCGCCCGGTTGGTGACGAGGTCACCAACCCGCCGGCCGCTTACCGCTAGACCTGACGCCGGATAGCACCTACATCAGGCGCGCCAGTGCGTCCGCGCCTCCCGGCGCGGCCGCCGGCGCATGCAAGGATCAGCCATGCAAGCCGGTCTCGACGCCGTTTTCCTCGCCCGCGCGCAATTCGCCTTCACGATCGGCTTCCACATCGTGCTGCCCGCCTTCACCATCGGGCTGGCCAGCTTCCTGATGGTGCTGGAAGGCCTGTGGCTTGCCACCGGCCAGCGCCATTACATGGATATCTTCCGCTACTGGCTGAAGATATTCGCGGTGGTGTTCGCCATGGGCGTGGTCTCCGGCCTGCCGATGTCATACCAGTTCGGCACCAACTGGTCGGCCTTCGCCGACCGCACCGGCCCGGTGCTGGGCCCGCTGCTGGGCTACGAGGTGCTGACCGCGTTTTTCCTTGAGGCCGGGTTCCTGGGCGTGATGCTGTTCGGCATGAACCGGGTCGGGCGGGGGCTGCATTTCCTGGCCACCTGCCTGGTGGCGTTCGGCACGCTGCTGAGCGCGTTCTGGATCCTGTCGGCCAATTCCTGGATGCAGACGCCGGCCGGCTACACGATCGGCCAGGGCGGGCAGTTCCTGGCCGCGGACTGGTGGGCGATCATCTTCAATCCCTCCTTCCCGTACCGCTTCGTGCACATGGTGCTGGCCTCCTACCTGTCGGTGGCCTTCGTGGTCGGCGCGGTGGCGGCCCTGCACATGCTGCGCCACCACGCGGGCCCGGCCGCGCGCACCATGTTCTCCATGGCGATGTGGATGGCCGCCATCGTCGCCCCGGTGCAGATCGTCGCCGGCGACCTGCACGGGCTGAACACGCTGGCACACCAGCCGGCCAAGGTGGCGGCGATGGAAGGCCATTTCGACACCCGGCGCGGCGCGCCGCTGATCCTGTTCGGCCTGCCCGACATGCGGGCCGAGCGCACCCGCATGGCCGTCGAGATCCCGCGCCTCGGCTCGCTGATCCTCACCCATTCCTGGGACGGCGAGATCAAGGGCCTGAAGGCGTGGCCGGCGGCGGACCGGCCCTATGCGCCGGTGGTGTTCTGGGCGTTCCGGCTGATGGTGGGCCTCGGCCTGCTGATGGCCGGCATCGGCCTGGCCGGCCTGGTGCTGCGCGCGCGCGGCCGGCTGTACAGCACGCGCTGGCTGCATTGGGCGGTGCTGCTGATGGCGCCATCCGGCTTCCTGGCGGTGCTGTCCGGCTGGACGGTGACCGAGGTGGGGCGCCAGCCCTACACGGTCTACGGCCTGATGCGCACCGCCGAGAGCGTCTCCCCGGTGGCGCTGCCCGGCGTGGCCGCCTCGCTGGCCGGGTTCGTGGCGGTGTACCTGATCGTGTTCGGCGCCGGGCTGCTGTTCATCCTGCGCCTGATGGCCCGCCCGCCGGGACCGGAGGCCGAGGGGCCGCCGGTGGGTGTGCCCGTCCGCAGCGCCGGCATCACGCCGATCGCGGCAGTCGACCAGCCGGCGGGGGAATAGGGCGATGACATATCTCATGACGCTCGACCTGCCGATGATCTGGGCGGGGCTGATCGCGGTGGCGGTGCTGGCCTACGTGGCGCTGGACGGCTTCGACCTCGGCGTTGGCATCCTGTTCGCGGTGGAACGCGACGACACCGACCGCGACGTGATGGTGAACACCGTGGCGCCGGTGTGGGACGGCAACGAAACCTGGCTGATCCTGGGCGGCGGCGGCCTGTTCGCGGTGTTCCCGCTGGCCTACGCCACCATCATGCCGGCGCTGTATCCCACCATGATCGGCATGCTGCTGGCCCTGGTGTTCCGCGGCGTGGCCTTCGAGTTCCGCTTCCGCGCCCAGACCCGCCCCGGCCGCCGCCTGTGGGATATCGCCTTCCTCGCCGGCTCCGCCTTCGCCGCCTTCTGCCAGGGCCTCACCCTCGGCGGCCTGCTGCAAGGCATCAAGGTGGAAAACCGCGCCTATGCCGGCGGCTGGCTGGACTGGCTGACCGGCTTCTCCATCCTGTGCGGCATCGCGCTGGTGGTGGGCTACGCGCTGCTCGGCGCCACCTGGCTGGTCTGGCGCACCGATGGCGAATTGCAGCGCCGCGCCCGCCGCCACGCCCGCGCGCTGGGGGCGGCGACCTTGGGGCTGATCGTGGTGGTCAGCCTGTGGTCGCCGATGCTCAACCCGGTCTTCGCCCAGCGCTGGTTCGCCTGGCCCGGCATCCTGCTCACCAGCCCGGTGCCGGTGCTGATGCTGCTGCTGGCCTGGAGCTTCTGGCGCGGCCTGTCGCGCGGCAGCGACGTGCAGCCGTTCCTGTCCGCGCTGGGCTGGTTCGTGCTGTGCTTCGCCGGCCTGGGCATCAGCATCTGGCCAATGATGGTGCCGCCCTCGGTCACCATCTGGGACGCCGCTGCCCCGCCGGAGAGCCAGGCCTTCCTGCTGGTCGGCGCGCTGGTGCTGGTGCCGCTGGTGCTGGCCTATACCGGCTACGCCTACTGGATCTTCCGCGGCAAGGTGCGCCCCGGCGCGCATTACCACTAGGCGCGGCGGCAAGATGGGCCGGCGGCTGCTGTGGTTCATCGGCCTATGGCTGGCCGGGGTGGCCGCGGTGGGCCTCGCGGCGGTGCTGTTGCGCCTGCTTCTGGCCCCTTGACACGGCTGCGGCGGCGTTAGTTCGACGTGAAAGCGCGTGAACGGCGCGTCGCGGAATTGCATTGCCGCCGCGTATCTTCAATGATCGCGCAACCATAGCGGGTAGCGGCGCATCCGATGACCGGCACATCCACCACGGCCCCTGGCATCTGGGCCGACAGCGAGGCGTGGTCGGTCGGCGAAGCGCTCGGCCTGGGGCGGGAGCAGGATCTGGCGGAACTGCAATCCTGCGGCCTGCTGGATGCGGAATGGTACGGCCGCGACGACGCCGCCGCGCATTACCTGGATCATGGCTGGCGCGAGGGCCGGCTGCCCAACCCGTATTTCGACACCGCCTGGTACCTGCGCGAAAACCCCGACGTGCAGCGCGCCGGCCTGCACCCGCTGCTGCACTACCTGCGCCACGGCGAGGCGGAGGGCCGCGGGCCGGCGGCGTGGTTCGACCTCGCCTGGTACGCCACCCGGCATACCCCGCCGGCCGGGCGCACGCTGCTGTGGCATTTCCTGCGGCACCGGCGCACCGGAACGGTGAGCCCGCTGCCGGAATTCGATCCGCAGTTCTACCTATCGCGCTACCCCGACATCGCCGCCGCCGGGATGGACCCGTTCGAGCATTACCTGCACTGGGGCTATCGCGAGGGGCGCGACCCCTCCGCCGGGTTCGACACCAAATACTACCTGCGCCGCTACCTGGACGCCGACCTGTCGGAAAACCCGCTGCTGCACTATCGCCGCGCCCGCCACCTGCTGCGCCTGCATCCGGTTCCGCCCGAATCCGACATCGATGTCTTCGAGCAGGTGCGCCGTACCACCCGCCCCGGCCCGTGCTTCGAGGAGGTGGTGCCGCTGCCCCGCTCCGCCGCGCGGCGGGCCAAGGTTCTGGCCTATTACCTGCCGCAATTCCATCCGGTGGCCGAGAACGATGCCTGGTGGGGCGCCGGATTCACCGAATGGACGGCGATCGCCCGCGCCATGCCGCGCTTCGCCGGGCATTACCAGCCGCGCATCCCGCGCGACCTCGGCCATTATTCGCTGGCCGACCCGCAGACCATGCGCCGGCAGATCGAGCTGGCGCGCGATGCCGGGCTGTTCGGCTTCGTGCATTATTTCTACTGGTTCAACGGCCGCCGCCTGCTCGACCACCCGATCGAGGCGATGCTGGCCGAGCCCACGCTGGATTTCCCGTTCTGCCTGATGTGGGCGAACGAGAACTGGACCCGCCGCTGGGACGGCTCGGACGAGCAGGTGCTGATCTCGCAGGACTGGCGGCGCGGCGACGAGCGGGCGCTGGTGGACTGCCTGGCCCGGCATTTCCGCGACCCGCGCTATATCCGCATCGCCGGCCGCCCGGTGCTGATGATCTACCGCCCCGGGCTGATCCCCGACACCCGCGCCACCGTGGCGCGCTGGCGCCGGCTGTTCCGCCGCCACCATGGCGAGGACCCGGTGCTGGTGATGTCGCAGAGCTTCGACGCCACCGATCCGGCGGAATTCGGCTTCGACGGCGCCATCGAGTTTCCGCCGCACAAGCTGGTCCGCCGCGCGCCGACGCGCAACCATGAGCTGCGCTATTTCGATCCGCGCGCCACCGCCCAGGTGTTCGCCTATGCCGACGTGGTCGCCGCCTCGCTGGACGAGCCGGCGGCGGATTTCCCGCTGATCAAAACCGCGATCCCCGGCTGGGACAACGATGCCCGCCGCCAGGGCGCCGGGCTGGTGGTGCATGGCGCCACCCCGGCGGCCTACCAGGACTGGCTGGCCGAGCTGGTGGCGCGGGCGGCCGCGCGACCGTTCCTCGGCGAGCCGTTCGTCTGCGTCAATGCCTGGAACGAGTGGGCCGAGGGCGCCTATCTGGAGCCGGACCGGCATTTCGGCGCCGCCTTCCTGAACGCCACCGGCCGGGCGGTGGCGGGGATGGCCGGGCGGGCGCGCGGGCCGGGGCTGCTGCTGGTGGGCCACGACGCCTTCCCGGCCGGGGCGCAGCACCTGCTGCTGCATCTGGCGCGCCACCTGCACGCGGCGCTGGGGGTGCGGCTGGAGATTCTGCTGCTGGGCGATGGCGCGCTGCGGGCGGCCTATGAGGCGGTGGCGCCGACCGTGGTGGTGGCCGACGCGGCGGCGCTGGGCGAGCACCTCGCCGGCTGCGCGGCGCGCGGCCTCACCGCCGCGCTGGTGAACTCCGCCGCCGCCGCCTGGACGGTGCCGCAACTGCGCGCCGCCGGGCTGGCGGCGACGCTGCTGGTGCACGAATTGCCGCGGCTGATCGCCGAGAAAGGCTTGCAGGAGGGCGCGCGCCAGGGCGCGGCGGCGGCCAGCCGGCTGGTGTTCCCGGCCGAGGCGGTGCGCGACGGCTTCGCCACCCTGGCGCCGTTCGCCGCCGACCGGGCGTTGGTGGCGCCGCAGGGCAGCTATCGCATGGTCGCCTTCACCGCCCGCGCCCGCGCCGCGCTGCGCGCCCGGCTCGGGCTGGCGGACGGGGTGAAGCTGGTGTTGGGGGCCGGCTACGGCGATCTGCGCAAGGGGTTCGACCTGTTCCTGCAGGCCTGGCGAATCGCGCGGCGGCGCAGCCGGGCGGTGGTGTTCTGCTGGATCGGCGCGCTGGACCCCTCGCTGCGCGCCTATCTGGGCGCCGAGATCGAGGCGGCCCGCGCCACCGGCGGCTTTCTGCTGCCGGGCCACCAGGACGAGGTGGCCGGCTGGTTCTGCGCCGCCGACGCCTTCGCGCTGACCTCGCGCGAGGACCCGTTCCCCTCGGTGGTGCTGGAGGCGCTGTCCGCCGGGCTGCCCAGCGTCGCCTTCGCCGGCTCGGGCGGCATCCCGGACCTGCTGCGCGCCCATGGCTGCGGCCGGGTGGCGGCGATGGGCGACCCGGCGGCGATGGCCGGCGCGCTGCTGGCGCTGCTGCGCGAGGCGGAGCCCTGCGGCGGGCGGGCGCGGCTGGCCGCCCTGGCGCGGCGGCATTTCGACTTTCCCGCCTATGCCGAGGCGATGCTGCGCACCGCCCTGCCCGGCCTGCCGCGCATCTCCGTGGTGGTGCCGAGCTACAACTATGCCCGCTACCTGCCGGCGCGGCTGACTAGCGTGTTCGCGCAGACCCAGCCGGTGGAGGAGGTGATCGTGCTGGACGACGCCTCCACCGACGACAGCGCCGCCGTGGCCGAGGCCGCCGCCGCCAGCGCCGGGCGGACGATCCATCTGGTGGTCAACGCGGTCAATTCCGGCTCGGTGTTCCGCCAGTGGCGGCGCGGCGCGGAGCTGGCGCGCGGCGACTGGGTGTGGATCGCCGAGGCCGACGACGCGGCCGACCCGGCGCTGCTGGCCACCCTGGCGGCGCGGCTGCGCGCGGCGCCGGACGTGGTGCTGGCGCTGTGCGACAGCCGCAGCATCGATGCCGAGGGCGCGGATGTCTGGCCGGATTACCAGGGCTACTACGCCGCCAGCGGCAGCGACGCGCTGGCCCGCGACGCGCTGTTCCCGGCCCGCGACTTCGCCCGCCGCTTCCTGGCCGAGCGCAACCTGGTGCTGAACGCCAGCGCCGTGCTGTGGCGGCGCAGCGCGCTGCTGGCGGCACTCGGCCGCTGCGGGCCGGAGCTGGAGCGGCTGCGCATGGCCGGGGACTGGCGGCTGTACCTGGAAGTGCTGGCCGACAGCGACGGCAGCGTCGCCTGGGTGGCCAGCCCGCTGAACATCCACCGCCGCCACGCCGCCAGCGTCACCGGCCGGCTGGCGGCGCCGCAGCACCTGGAGGAGATCGCCCGGCTGCACCGCACCGCCCGCGGCCTGCTGGCGCCCGAGCCGGCGGCGCGCGACGCGCTGGCGAGCCGGCAGGACGCGTATCTGCGCCAGGCGGCGAGCCTGCTCCAGGCGCCGTGAGCGGCGGCGGCCCGCCTTGATGCCGATCAAGGCGGCTTGCCGGCATCGGCCGCAGGATCGCCCCGCCTGCAACCGGGGGACCGCATGGAGAGCGTCGATCTGCGCGGCTACGCGCATCTCAGCCCGTTCGAGATCAAGGAGGAGCTGATCCGACTGGCCCGCGCCTCGGGGCGTGGGTCAGCGGGTGGACCGGGGGGTGGACCGGCGCGGGCGTTCCTCAATGCCGGCCGCGGCAACCCCAACTGGGTGGCGACGCGGGCACGGGAGGTGTTTTTCCTGCTGGGCCAGTTCGGCATCGCCGAATGCCGGCGCGGCATGGCCCACCCGGCCGGGCTGGCGGGCATGCCGCGCGAAGCGGGGATCGCCGGGCGGCTGGCGGACTGGCTGGCCGACCGGCTGGCGCGCGAGCCGGACGACGAGGCGGCGCGGGCGGCGGGCGAGCTGGTGGGCCATGCGGTGGCGCGGTTCGGCTTTCCGGCCGATGGCTTCGTGCATGAGCTGGCCGACGCCATCATCGGCGACAACTACCCGGTGCCGGGGCGGATGCTGCGCCATGCCGAGCAGGTGGTGCGCGCCTATCTTGGCGCCGTGCTGGGCGCCGTGCCGGGCACCGTGCCGGGCGGCGGGCCGGATGCCGGGACGGAGATGGGGCCGCTCGACCTGTTCGCCGTCGAGGGCGGGACCGCGGCGATCGCCTATGTGCTCCGCTCGCTGAAGGCCAACCGCCTGCTGCGCCCCGGCGACCGCATCGCGCTGGCGACGCCGATCTTTTCGCCCTACCTGGAAATTCCGGGCCTGGAGGATTACGCGCTCGACCCCGTGTACCTGGAAGCGTCGGAGGCGGATGGCTTTCAGCTGAGCGACGCCGCGCTGGACCGGCTGCACGATCCGTCGATCCGGGCGCTGTTCCTGGTCAATCCGGGCAACCCCACCTCGGTGGCGCTCAGCCCGGCGGTGCGGCGCCGGCTGGCCGAGCTGGTGCGCACCGGCCGGCCGGACCTGATGCTGCTGACCGACGATGTGTATGCGACCTTCGTCGGCGGCTTCCGCTCCCTGCTGGCCGAATTGCCGCACAACACCATCGGCGTCTATTCCTGGTCGAAATATTTCGGCTGCACCGGCTGGCGCCTCGGCGCCGTCGCGCTGCATCGGGACAATGTGTTCGACCGCGCCATCGCGGCGCTGCCGGAGCACGAGCGTGCCGAACTGGACCGGCGCTACGCCAGCCTGGCGCCGGCGCCGCGGGCGCTGCGGTTCATCGACCGCATGGTGGCGGACAGCCGCGACGTGGCGCTGAACCACACCGCCGGGCTGTCGCCACCGCAGCAGGCGATGATGACGCTGTTCTCGCTGGTCGATCTGATGGACGCCGGGGCAACCTATCGGCAGGCCTGCGCGGACCTGCTGGCGCGGCGATCGGCGGCGCTGCACGAGGGGTTGGGGCTGGCGCGGCCTGCCGATCCGCTGTCGACGAATTACTACGGCCTGATCGACCTGTCGTCCTGGCTGCGCCGGCAGGTCGGCGAGACCGTCGCCCGCTGGGTCGAGGCGCATGTGCATCCGCTGGACATGGTGTTCCGGCTGGCGCGGGACCACGGCATCGTGCTGCTGAACGGCGGCGGGTTCCATGCGCCGGACTGGTCGGTGCGCATATCGTTCGCCAACCTGGACGACGATGTCTACGACGATATCGGGGCCGCGGTGCGCGCGATCGTCCAGGGCTACGTGGATGCCTGCCACGCGGCGCTGCTGGCGGATGGCGCCGCGCCCGCCGGGTGAAGCCGGCGGGCCCCGGACGGTCGCCACCGGCACATCGGACCTGCGCCGGTTTCGCTTGTCGGTGCCGGGCGATGGCACGATCCTGGGCGGTAATGTCCGACGCAACCACATCCTTGGCCGCCCCGCCCGGCGGGCGGCCCGCCAGTATCCGGCTGACCGCGCTGATCATCGCCAGCGCGCTGTTCATGGAGGGCATCGACTCGACGGTGCTGGCCACCGCGCTGCCGACCATGGCGCATAGTTTCGGCGTCGACCCGTTGCAGATGAACGTGGCGCTGACCTCCTACCTGCTCAGCCTGGCGGTCTGCCTGCCCGCCAGCGGCCGGGCGGCGGACCGCTTCGGCGCGCGCAACGTGTTCCGCGCGGCGATCGGCATGTTCACCCTGGGCTCGGTGCTGTGCGCGCAGGCGGACAGCTTGACCTTCCTGGTGGTGGCGCGCGTGGTGCAGGGCATCGGCGGCGCGATGATGACGCCGGTGGGGCGGCTGGTGCTGCTCAAGACGGTGTCGAAGTCCGAGCTTGTCTCGGCGATGGCCTGGTTGCTGATCCCGGCCACCGCCGGGCCCATTCTCGGCCCGCCGCTGGGCGGCTTCATCGTCACCTATTTGTCCTGGCGGTGGATTTTCTACATCAACGTGCCGTTCGGCCTGCTGGGCATCGTGCTGGTGAGCCTGTTCATCCGCGAGGTGCGCGAGCCGGAGCCGGCGCCGTTCGACGTGACCGGGCTGCTGCTGTCCGGCGTCACGCTGTTCTGCCTGATGGCGGCGCTGGAGGCGGCCGGGCGCGGCATCGGCTCGGGCGGGCTGGCGGTGGGGCTGTTCGCCGCCGCCGTCGCCGGCGGGGCGCTGTACTGGCGGCACGCGCGCACGCAGGCGCAGCCGGTGCTGGATTTCGGGCTGATGCGCATCCCGACCTTCCGCATCTCGGTGCTCAGCGGCTCGCTGTCGCGCATCGCCGTGGGCGCGGTGCCGTTCCTGCTGCCGATGATGCTGCAGGTGGGCTTCGGCGACTCGGCGGCGCGCAGCGGCGGCATCACCTTCGCCGGCTCGATCGGCGCGCTGTTCATGCGCCCCTTCGCGCCGCGCCTGCTGCGCCGCATCGGCTTCCGCAACACGCTGATCTGGGTCGGCCTGGCCTCCACGGCGCTGTTGGCCACCTCGGCGGCGTTCCGGCCGAGCTGGCCGGTGCCGGCGATCTTCGGGGTGCTGGTGGTGATCGGCTTCGTGCAGTCGTTGCAGTTCATGGGCTACAACACGATCGCCTACGCCGATGTGCCGCGGGCGCGGATGAGTGCGGCGACCAGCTTCTACACCACCATCCAACAGCTTTGCCTGACGCTGGGCATCGGCGTCTCGGCGGCGGCGCTGGCGGCCTCGGTGGCGCTGAACGGGCATGCGCGGGCGATGCCCGGCGATTTCTCGGCGGCCTATCTGTTCGTGGCCTGCGTCGCCATCTTCGCGCCGCTGGTGGCGACCAGGCTGGACCCGATGGCCGGCGCCGAACTCAGCGGTCAGACGGCGGCGGCCGTGCAGGCGCCGCTGCGCATGCGGGTGGGGGCATCGCTGCGCCTGCTGCGGCGGCGGGTGGCGGGCCGGATCGGCTGATCGGCCGCTTCAGGCCGGCCCGGGCGCGCGGGCGGCCACCAGCCAGATCCGGCCGGGCAGCGCGACCGGCCCTTCGGTGCTCGCATGCGGGGCGAGGGTGGCGCGCAGGGCGTCCCGCGCGGCGCTGCGCACTGCCTCCGGCTGGCCGGCCAGCAGGCGGCCGGTGGCGCCGAATTCACTGGTGCGCTGCACCGCGTCGTCCAGCGTGCGGCCGATCGGCATGGCGAAGGTGACCGGAGTGAAGCCGGGCGGGCTGAAGCCGGCATCGGTGAGGATCTGCGCCACCCGGTTGGCGTCGCCGAAGGCGAACTGGCCCGGCAGGCCCGGATCGGCCGGGGGCGCTGGCGGCAGCAGCCCGGCGATGGCGCGCTGCGGCACCTGCACCCAGGGGTTCGCGGCCGGCGGCTGCCAGCAGGCGAAGGCCAGGCGGCCGCCGGGGCGCAGGCCGGTGCGCAGATTGGCGAAGGCGGCGACCGGATCGCCGAAGAACATCACGCCAAAGCGGGAGAACAGCAGGTCCGCCTGCCCTTCCGGGAACGGGTGGGCGGCGGCGTCGCCCAGGATCAGCGTGACGTTCGCATGCGCCTCGGCGCGGGTGCGGGCGACGCCGAGCATGGGCGCGGAGACATCCAACCCGGTGACATGGCCGGCGGGGCCGACCTGGGCGGCCAGGGCGAGCACGGTGTCGCCGGTGCCGCAGCCGATATCCAGCACGCGCTCGCCGGGTTGCGGGGCGGCGTGGCCCAGCAGGGCGTGCGAGACCGGCGCGAGGGACGCGTCCATCTGCTTCTGCCGCGTGACCCACATTTCTGAGCCGGGTCCGTTCCAGTAGGCGAGTTGCTCGGCATGCGGGTCGGGCTGGTTGCTCATCGGCTTGTCTCCTCGGCGTGTGTTCTCGGGGGGAGGCGTGCGCTCGCCGCTATGTGGGGCGGCGCACGCCCGTTGTCACGCCGGCGGCCGGCCGGCTACCCGACGCGGTTGGAGATAAGGTCCGTCACCACGCCCGGGTCGGCCAGCGTGGAGGTATCGCCCAGCCCCTCGGTCTCGTTGGCGGCGATCTTGCGCAGGATGCGGCGCATGATCTTGCCGCTGCGGGTCTTGGGCAGGCCGGGCGCCCATTGGATGGCGTCCGGCGCCGCGATCGGGCCGATCTCCTTGCGCACCCAGGCGATCAGCTCCTTGCGCAGCTCCTCGCTGGGCTCGTTGCCGTTCGTCAGGGTGACATAGGCGTAGATGCCCTGGCCTTTGATATCGTGCGGAAAACCGACCACGGCGGCCTCGGCCACCTTGGGATGGGCGACCAGGGCGCTTTCCACCTCGGCGGTGCCCATGCGGTGGCCGGAGACGTTGATCACGTCGTCCACCCGCCCGGTGATCCAGTAATAGCCGTCGGCGTCGCGCCGGGCGCCGTCGCCGGTGAAGTAGTAGCCCTTGAAGGTGGAGAAATAGGTCTGGATGAAGCGCTCGTGGTCACCGAACACGGTGCGCATCATGCCGGGCCAGGGGGCGGACAGACACAGCATGCCCTCGGTCGCGCCCTCCAGCAGCTTGCCTTCGGCATCCACGATGGCGGGGAACACCCCGGGCAGCGGCAGGGTGGCGGAGCCGGGCTTCTGGGCGATCGCGCCGGGCAAGGGCGAGATCAGGATGCCGCCGGTCTCGGTCTGCCACCAGGTGTCCACGATCGGGCAGCGCTCGTCGCCGACATGGCGGTAATACCACAGCCACGCCTCCGGATTGATCGGCTCGCCGACGCTGCCGAGGATGCGCAGGCTGGCGCGGGAGGTTTTCTTCACCGGCGCCTCGCCCTCGCGCATCAGGCTGCGGATGGCGGTGGGGGCGGTGTAGAAGATGTTGACCTGGTGCTTGTCCACCACCTGCCAGAAGCGGCTGGCGTCCGGCCAGGTGGGCACGCCCTCGAACATCAGCGTGGTGGCGCCGTTGGCCAGCGGGCCATAGACAATATAGGTATGGCCGGTGACCCAGCCGACATCGGCCGTGCACCAATAGACCTCGCCGGGGCGATAGTCGAACACCAGTTGATGCGTATAGCTGGCCCAGACCATGTAGCCGCCGGTGGTGTGCAGCGCGCCCTTCGGCTTGCCGGTGCTGCCGGAGGTGTACAGGATGAACAGCGGGTCCTCGGCGTTCATCTCGGCGGGCGGGCAGAACGGGGCGGCGGCGTGGCACAGGGCGTCGTAGTCATGGTCGCGCCCGGCCTGCATCGGCACGTGGCCGCCGGTGACCTTCACCACCAGCACGTGCCGCACGTCCGGGCAGTGCTTCAGCGCCTCGTCGGCGTTGGTCTTGAGCGCCACCTTGCGGCCGCCGCGGCGGCCCTCGTCGGCGGTGATCAGTACCCGCGCGCCGGCATCCTGGATGCGGTTGGCAAGGCTGTCCGGGGAGAAGCCGCCGAACACCACGGTATGCACCGCGCCGATGCGGGCACAGGCGAGCATGGCGACCGTCGCCTCCACCACCATCGGCAGGTAGATGCAGACCCGGTCGCCCTTGGCCACGCCCAGCTCGTGCAGCACGTTGGCCAGCCGACAGACGCGCTCGTGCAGGTCGCGGTAGGTGACGCTTTCGGAGGTGTTGGGGTCGTCGCCCTCCCAGATGATGGCGGTCTGGTCGCCGCGTTCGGCCAGATGGCGGTCCAGGCAGGAGACCGAGGCGTTGAGCGTGCCGTCCTCGAACCATTTCACGTGGACATCGTCGGTGAAGCCGCCGGAGAGCATCTTCGTGGGCGGCTTGATCCAGTCGATCCGCCGGCATTCCTTCGCCCAGAACGTGGCGGGGTCGCGCGCGGCCTCGTACATGGCCTGGTACTGGTCGGCGGTGACCAGCGCCTGGGCGGCGATTTTCGGCTTCACCGGGATGAGGGTGTCGGACATTGCTTGGTTTCCCGTCCTGGACGCATGAATCGGCGGCCGAAACCCCCTAAGCCTCGGCCGTTACAGGCCGGCATCCTCGGGCACGAGGATGATGCCGTCCTTGACCTGGATCATAACCGGTTCCAGCCGATCGCCAAGGCAGGGACCGCGGAAGCACAGCCCGGTGTCGATGGCGAACTCGGCGCCGTGGGTGGAGCAGACGATGCGGCTGGCGTCGGTGGACAGGAAGCGGTCGGGCGCCCAGTCCAGCGGCACGCCGATATGCGGGCAGGAATTGACGTAGACATGCACGGCCTCGCCCTGGCGCACCGCGAACAAGCCGGTGAACCCGCCCGGCGACGGGCCGAAGCCGCGCGCCGCGCCGTCCGCGATCTCCTCCAGGCGGCATAACGCCCGCCACTTGCTCGTGTCCATTGGTGGAACCGGGTCTCCAGGCCAAACGAATGAAAGTTTTTGGTTCTTTTTTCAAAAAAGAACAGGATTTCCTTGTTTGAAAACAAAGAAGAAAAAGAACTTTATTCGCTTTTTTTCGGGTCTTTCCAGCCGCCGAGGCGGCTGATGGCCGTCCAGTCTTCGTCGCTGATCGGCATGACCGACAGGCGGGACTGGCGGATCAGCGGCAGGCTGGCGAAGGCGGGGTCGGCCTTCAGCTCGGCCAGGGTGACCGGGCGCGGCATCGGGGCGACGGCGCGCATGTCCACGCAGGACCATTCGCCCTTCTCGCCCGGCTCCACGCTGGGGTCGGGGTAGGCCTCGCGCACCACCTCCACCACGCCGACGATCTCCTTGCCGACGTTGGAGTGGTAGAAAAACGCCCGGTCGCCGCGCTTCATGGCGCGCAGGTTGTTGCGCGCCATGTGGTTGCGCACGCCCGTCCAGGGCTCCACGCCGTTGGCCACCTGCTGGTCCCAGCTGAAGGCGTCGGGCTCGGATTTGACCAGCCAGTGCGCCATCAGGCCGACGCGGCCCAGGCGGCGAGGTTCGCGGCGAGGTTCGCGGCGAGGTTCGCGGCGAGGTTCATCGGCGACATCATGGGCCAGTCCTTATCTGTGGATGCGGCACCTTCCCGTGGATGCGGCAGGGGTGACATTACGGTAATGCCGGTCGGGTTCAAGCTGAGGGCGCTTCAAACCGCGGCGGCGGCGGCTTATGGTGCGGCCGTGGACGCATCCGCCTCTGTTGCCCCGGCTCCGGCTCGCAACCTGCACCGCTTCGCCAATCCCGGCCGCTTCCTGCGGCTTTCGGGCAAGGTGCTGCCGTATCTGGCCGCCGCCGCCCTGGCGGTGAGCGCGGTGGGGCTGTGGTGGGGCCTGTTCCGCGCGCCGGCCGACTGGCAGCAGGGCGACGCGGTACGCATCATGTACGTGCACGTGCCGGCGGCCTGGCTGGCCTCGCTCGGTTATCTCGGGCTGGCGGTCTGCGCCGTGCTGTCGCTGGTGTGGCGGCATCCGCTGGCCGACCTGGCGGCGGCCGAGATCGGGCCGGTGGGCGCCGGCTTCACCGCGCTGTGCCTGGCCACCGGCAGCCTGTGGGGTAAGCCGATGTGGGGCGCCTGGTGGGTGTGGGACGCGCGGCTGACCTCGATGCTGGTGCTGTTCTTCCTCTATCTGGGCCATATTGCCCTGATCCGCGCCTTCGACGACCCGCAGCGCGGCTATCGGGCGGCGGCGATTCTGGCGCTGGTGGGGGTGGTGGACCTGCCGATCATCAAGTTCTCGGTGGACTGGTGGAACACGCTGCACCAGCCGGACAGCATCACGCTCACCGGCGCGCCGACCATGTATGTGGGCATGCTCTACCCGCTGGCGGTATGCGCGCTGGGCTTCACGCTGGGGTTCGCCGCCATCGTGGTGGCGCGGCTGCGCGCGGCGGTGATGGAGCGGCGCATCCGCGCCCTGCTGATGGCCCGCGCCCAGGAGGGCCGGATGACGGAGGGCCGGATGACGGATGGCCGGATGACGGACGGCCGGGCGGCGGGGGCCTCGTGAATTGGATCATTTGACCTATATCATCGCGGCCTATGGCCTGACCGTGCTGATTGGCGGCGGCTTCGCCGTGGATGCCTGGCTGCGCATGGGGCGCGCCCGGCGCCGGCTGGACGCCATCGATCCCCGCGCCCGAAAGTGAGACCGCCATCCATGTCCCGCCCGGTGATGACCCGCAAGCGCCGCCGCCTGATCCTCGTGCTCACCTGCCTCGCCGGCCTTGGCGGCGCGGCCGGGCTCACGCTGTCGGCGTTCAGCGACAACATGGTGTTCTTCGTCGCTCCCTCGGACTTCGCCACCAAGGCGCCGAAACCCGGCCACAGCTTCCGCATGGGCGGGCTGGTCGAGGCCGGCAGCCTGCAGCGCGCCACGGTGGACGGCAAGCCGGTGGCGCGCTTCCGCGTCACCGACGGCGGCGCGACGGTGAACGTGCAATACGGCGGCATCCTGCCCGACCTGTTCCGCGAGGGGCAGGGCATCGTGGCCCTCGGCACCCTGCGGCCGGACGGCAGCTTCCTCGCCTCCGAGGTGCTGGCCAAGCATGACGAGACCTACATGCCGAAAGACGTCGCCGACGCGCTGAAGAAATCCGGCCACTGGAACCCCGCCGAGGGTCCGCCGCCGCCCGCCTCCACCTGGAACACGCTGGAGGTCGGCCGCGCCGACGCCGCCAAGGCCGACGCCGGCAAGCGGGCCGGCGGATGACCCCCGAACTGGGGCATTTCGCGCTCGCGCTGGCCGTGGCGTTCGGCTTCGCGCAGGCGATCATCCCGCTCTGGGGCGCCCAGCGCGGCGACGCGCGGATGATGCAGGCCGCCCCGGCGCTGGCGATCGGCCAGCTGATCGCGCTGGCCACCTCGTTCGGCGTGCTGATGTGGGTCTCGGTGGACAACGACTTCTCGGTGCTGAACGTCGCCGAGAACAGCCACAGCCTGAAGCCGCTGCTGTACCGGATCACCGGCACCTGGGGCAACCACGAGGGGTCGATCCTGCTGTGGTGCCTCATCATCGCCATCTGCGGCGGCGCGGTGGCCGCCTTCGGGCGCAACCTGCCGGCCAGCCTGCGGGCGCGGGTGATCGGCGTGCTCGGCGCCTCGGCCTGCGGCTTCACCCTGTTCGCGCTGATCGAGAGCAACCCCTTCCTGCGCATCTGGCCGCCGCCGATCGACGGGCGGGACATGAACCCGCTGCTGCAGGACCTGGGTCTCGCGATCCATCCGCCGATTCTCTACATGGGCTATGTCGGCTTCGCGGTGCCTTTCGCCTTCGCCGTCGCCGCCCTGCTGGAGGGGCGGGTGGACGCCTCCTGGGGCCGCTGGGTGCGGCCGTGGACGCTGGCGGCCTGGTGCTTCCTGACCAGCGGCATCGCGCTCGGCTCCTGGTGGGCCTATTACGAGCTGGGCTGGGGCGGCTACTGGTTCTGGGACCCGGTGGAGAACGCCTCCCTGCTGCCCTGGCTCACCGGCACGGCGCTGCTGCATTCGGCCATCGTGGTGGAAAAGCGCGAGAGCCTGAAGGCATGGACGGTGCTGCTGGCCATCGGCACCTTCTCGTTCAGCCTGTCGGGCACCTTCCTGGTGCGCTCGGGCATCCTCAACTCGGTGCATTCCTTCGCCAACGACCCGGCGCGCGGGGTGTTCATCCTCGGCCTGCTTGGGCTGGTGATTGGCACCGCGCTGGTGCTGTTCGCCTGGCGCGGCGCGGCATTGTCCTCCTCCGGCCTGTTCGCGCCGATCTCGCGCGAGGGCGGGCTGGTGCTGAACAACATCCTGCTGTGCGCCATCGCCGCCGTGGTGGCCACCGGCACCATCTACCCGCTGTTCGCCGACCTGGTGCTGGGCCAGAAGCTCAGCGTCGGCGCGCCGTTCTTCAACGCCACCGTGCTGCCGCTGGCGGTGCCGGTGTTCGTCGCCATGGCGGTCGGGCCGATGCTGTCGTGGAAGCGCGCCGCCCTCGGGCCGGCGCTGGTGCGGCTGTGGTGGGCGGCGGTGGCGGCGGCCGGCATCGGGCTGTGGGCGAGCTTCGGCGGGGCCAAACTGCTGCCGGCGCTGGCGTTCGGCTGCGCGGCGTGGCTGATCCTGGGCGCGCTGACCGACATCGTCGAGCGCATCCGCCTGTTCCGCATCGCCCCCGGCGCCAGCCTGCGCCGGCTGGCGAGCCTGCCGCGCGGAGTGTTCGGCGGCGCGCTGGGCCATGCCGGGCTGGGCGTCACCATCGCGGGCATCGCCGGCATGTCGCTGTCGGTCAGCACGATCGTGCTTGTGAAGCCGGGCGAAACCGTGCACCTCGCGGGGTATGACTGGCACCTGGTCGACCTGCACGACGCCGCCGGCCCCAACTACGCCGCCCGCGTCGCCACCATCCAGGTGTCGCGCGACGGCCGGCCCGTCGCCGTGTTGGCGCCTGAGCGGCGCAGCTTCCCGGTGCAGCGCATGACCACGACCGAGGCGAAGATCGAGACCAATTTCCTGCGCGACCTCTACGCCGTGCTGGGCGAAGAGCGCGACGGCGCAGCCGTGCTGCGGCTGCACGACAACATCCTGGCGCCCTGGATCTGGCTGGGCGCGCTGGTGATGGCGGCCGGCGGCATGCTGTCGCTGTCCGACCGGCGGCTGCGCCTGGGCGCCCCGGTGCGCCGCGCCGCGGCCGCGCCCGCCACACCGGGCGCGTCGGCTCCCCCTGGCGCTCTGGCCTGACCATGTCGACACGTCGCGCCTTGCTGTTCGCCGTTCCGCTCGCCGCCGCCGCCGCCGCGGGGGGCGGCTTCTACATCGTGCTGCACCGCATGCAGCAGGGCACGTTCGACCCGCGCGGCGTGCCGACGGTGCTGCTCAACAAGCGGGTGCCCGGCTTCCGGCTGCCCGGGCTGATCGATGCGGGCTTCGCCTCCACCGACCTGTTCGCCAGCGGCCGGCCGATCCTGGTGAATTTCTGGGCCACGTGGTGCCCGCCCTGCATCGAGGAGCATCCGGTGCTGATGGCGATGCAGGCCGAGGGCATCCCGATCTGGGGCATCGCCTACAAGGACAAGCGCAGCGCCGCGGTGGATTATCTGGAGCGCAACGGCAACCCTTATGCCCGCAACGCGATCGACGCGCCGGGGCGGGTGGCGATCGATTGGGGGCTGACCGGCGTGCCGGAAACCTTCCTGGTGGACGGCGACGGCTTCGTGCGCTGGCACATGTCCGGGCCGCTCACCTTGGACATGGTGCACCAGCAGATCCGGCCGCTGATGCGGAAATACACGGCATGACCCGCCGGCATCTGGCCCTGGCCAGCCTGGCCCTGCTGCTGGCGGGCGGCTCGGTGGCCTGGGCGATTTCCGACCCGGCCGAGGCGCTGCCCGACCCGAGGCAGGAGGCCCGCGCCGAGGCGATCGGCCGGCAATTACGCTGCCTCGTGTGCCAGAACGAAAGCATCGAGGACAGCGGCGCCGACCTGGCGCGCGACCTGCGCCACATCGTCCGCCAGCGCGTGGCCGCCGGCGACAGCGACGCGCAGGTGGTGGACTGGGTGGTCGCCCGCTACGGCGATTTCGTTCGCCTGCGCCCGCCCTTCGAGTGGCAGACCGTGCTGCTCTGGGGCTCGCCGCTGCTGGCGCTGGCGGTGGGCGGGCTGGGCGTGCTGGTGCACCGCCACTACCGCCCGGCGCCCCCCGCGCCGCTGAACGAGGCCGAGCAGGCGCGCCTGCGCGACCTGATGGAAACCTGAGCGCGAACACCGGACCGGGCCAGCATGGACACCACAACCCTGGCGACCTTCGGCGCTGTGGCGGCGCTCGCGGCGGTGGCGCTCGCGCCGCTGGTGCTCGCCCTGACCCGGCAGGCGCCGCCGCGCGGCCGCAAGGAAAGCGCCCTGGCGCTGCACCGCGCGCAACTGGCCGAGCTGGACCGCGAACTGGCCGCCGGCCGGCTGCGCCCGGCCGAGCACGCCAGCGCCACGCTGGAGGTGCAGCGCCGCTTGCTGGCCGTGGCCGAGGCCGCCGAGACGGTGCCCGCGCGCGCCAGCCGGCTGCCGCTGCTGGCCACGCTGGTGCTGGTGCCGGTGGCGGCGCTGGCGCTGTACCTGCGCGCCGGCCACCCCGACATGCCGGCCGCCCCGCTGGGGCCGCGCCTTGTCGAGGCCCGCCGCGAGGCGCGGCAGGCCGACGCGCTGATCACCACCTTGCGCCAGCGGCTGGCGCAGCTCGACCCGAAATCCGAGATGGCCCGCCAGGGCTATGTGCTGCTGGGCAATGCCGAAGCCGGGCGCGCCCATTACGCCGCCGCCGCCGCCGCTTGGCAGACCGCGCTGGCGGTGCGTTGGGACGCCACCCTGGCCGCCCAGGCGGCGGAGGCGCAGGTCCGCGCCGAGGGCCATGTCAGCCCCGCCACCGCCGCGCTGTTCCGCCGCGCCCTGGCCGATGCCCCGGCCGATGCCCCCTGGCGGGAGCTGGCGCAGAAGCGGCTGGACGAAGTGAAGTGATCCCGACCGCCTGAGTGATTGCCGCATCAGGGCAAGCAAGTCCGGGTTTGCTTCGGGTCCCGATACTTCAAGACCCGATACATCATGGCATGGGCGGGGTTCGGAGTGGCGCCTCGCCTTGTTTGGGTGACGGCCTTGCCTGGGCGATCGGCCGAACACCGCCGCCGCCCTCAGGCGCGGATATGGTCGATCGCTTCCTCGTCACAGACGATGCCGGCCGGGCCGGCGAGCAGGGCCGCCACCGGGTCGCCCGCCCCCGCTGCGCCCGCCCCCGCTGCGGCCGCCATCGCTTCAGCCGGCCGCGGCGCGGTGGGCGGGACGGCGGCGGCCGCAGCGGGGGCGGGTTGGGCGGCGGCCGGGTAGTGGCGGAGGAAGATGCGCATGGCGTGCGCCACGCCGAGGCCGTTCACCTCGCGCAGATCGTCTTCGTAATAGGAACCGCGATTGGCATGGGTGGTGATGATCTCGTAGGACGGGAAATAATCCACGTCGCGGAAGCTGCGACTGATCTCCTCGGCCACCACGCGCAGCACCGACTTGCTGTAGGTGGTGGAGACCAGCACGTGGCGCGGCTCGTAGGTGGCGATCAGCGGCACCGGCGAGACGGTCAGCACCACACGGCAGCGGCGGTTGACCCGGCGCAGCGCGTGCATGAAGGTCTGCATGTCCTGCTCGATCTCGTGCACCGAGAAGTTCACGAATTCATGCCGCCCGTGGTCGTAACTGCCGCCCGCGACGCCGGGGGCGAGCGGGAACACCGCGCCGTCGCGCTTGGAGCGCCAGCCCTCAGTGAGGCCGAGGGTGAAGATGAACAGGTCGGTGGTCTCGAACATGGCGCGCACATGCGCCAGGTGGGCGGCGCGGGCGGCGGCGACCTCCTCCTCGGTCTCGAAGCCGTCCGGCTCGATCTGCGGGCGGTAGGGGTCGACGAAGCGGCCATCCGGGCGGCGCCAGGCGGTTTCCACCGGGCTGCGCTGGCCGAACGCCTCCTGGAACAGCTGCAGCAGCTGGCGGGCGGTGTAGAGGTTGCCGTAGCGGCAGGAGAACACGCCGAAATTGCGTCGCGTCGCCTCGGCGGCCGGCAGGTCGGGCGCCGGCTGCTCGGGCACGTAGTAGTTGAAGCCGATGCCGGCCAGCGAGCGGGAGATGTGCTGCGCGAAGCAGCTCCCCGCCGTGGCCACGCGGTCGGTGACGGCGATGGAGAAGCCGGTGGCGGTGACCGGGTCGAGCCGGAAGGATTCCTGGCGCGACATGGCGCGGCGCCAGAACTGGTGGTCGGGGATGCCGGAATACGGGTTGGCCATGGGTGCTGCCTCTGCCTTTGGTCGCGGGCCGTCAGGCCAGGAGCCGGGTGATGGCGGCGACCTTTTCGCGGTACGGGCTGTCCAGGGTGACGGCCTCGGGCGTGAGCTCGCGGTAGCTCTCGAAGTTCAGCGCGACGAACTCCTCCAGCCCGAGCGTGTAGTTGGTGCCGGGCAGCTTGAAGCGGTAGTCGCCCTGCACGCCGTAGCACTCGCCCACCTCGGGGTAGACCGGGTAGATCGGGCCGTTCAGCATGTTGTCGGCCACCTCGGCGTAGCGGCGCTCCACCGGGATGCCGATGTAGCGCAGCGCCTCGGCGGCGATGCTGTGCAGCACGCGGATGCGCGGGTGGTTGATGCTGACCATGAAGCAGCCCTCGGCGCACCAGCGGTAGAACGCATCCTCCAGCCGCGGGTAGCCGAGGCTGCGGAAGCCGGCGAACAGCCGGTCCCGGGACTGGTCCCAGCCGTCGAAATAGCCGATCGCGGCGTAGGTCTTCGCGTTGAACATGCGCACGGTGTCGGCCACCGACAGGCCGCGCAGGAAGCAGGCCAGCGCGATCGCCGAGTGGTAGCCGCCCAGCGGGCTGTCCAGGCCAATGCCGCGATGCGAGGCGTAGATGAGGTCGGGGTGGTAGCAGGGGAAATAGATGGTCGGCAGGTACGACATGCGACCGGCATAGGCGGGGTTCTCCACCTGCGCGCGCAGGTGGCCGACGGTGAACACATGGTCGTAGCGGCCGAGCAGGTCGGCGTAGAAGGCGTCGGACTTGCCGGCGGCCTCGTGGACGGTCAGCCCGTCCGCCTCCACCCCCGCGCCGATGTGCTGCATACAGTTGACGATGCCGAAGGTCTGGCAGTTGGAGACCACCAGCAGCTTGCGCCGGCTGCGGCGGGCCAGGAAGGCGGCGACCAGGGTCGCCCCGGGGGTCAGCGGGCGAGGCGGAGCGGCTGCCGGGTCGGCGGCGAGGGTCATTCTGGCACCGTCAGGGGGTTGGGCGGCGCAGTATGCGCCCGAACCGGCCCGGCCGGGAAGTCGCGAGGCCGTGTGGTGGCGCTGAGGGGAGCGTGGAGCGACGTGCTCAGGAGAGGTGCAGCGCCTGGTAGATCCGCGCCGCCGGGGGCCAGGCGGCGACCACCTCGGCCTGGCGGGCATAGGCGGCCCAGAGCAGCGCGCCCACCACGCCGAGGCTGAGGCACCAGGCGAACAGCACGGTGGCGGGGTTGCGCTCCGGCGCTGGCCGGACGCCCGGGTGGGCGGGTGGGCGGCCAGAGGGGTAGGCGGACGGGCGGGCGGCGGCGAGGCTGGTGGGCAGGTTGGCGGGGAGGGGCGGGGCGGGCTGCGCGATGGCGGGCGGGCCAGGGGGTGGGCCCGGGGACGGAAGAGGGGGCGCGATCTCGGCGGGCAGGGCGTGCGCCAGCGCGTCGGCGAAGGGGGTGGGCGCCGGCGCGGGCGGTTGCGGCATTGGCGCGGGGGCCAGGGGGCGCGGCGGCGCGGTGGCTTCCGCCGGCGCCCATTCCCGCGCGCAGCGGGCGCAACGCACCCGCAGGGGCGGGCGCGGGTCGGCGGGGCCGCGCGCGAGCATCGCGTCGGGCACCTCGTAGGTGGCCTGGCAGGATGGGCAGACGATGCGCATCGGGCTTCTCTCTCGGCCGCGCATGGTGCGCGAGGGCGGCGGCGTTGACAACAGTGGAGCGGCGCTTCCGGCGCGGGGTGCATTGGTGGCAAAAGGGGGAGCGGCGGCCGCATCGGCGGGGCGCCGACGGCCGGGCCGGACAGCACCGGCGGCCGGAATGGGGCGGGGGCGGCACCGTGCGCCCGCCGCCGGAGCGGGATGCGACGCGGCATGATCGGATGATGATGATCGAACTGCAGGAGGTAGGGCTGCATTATGGCGGCCCCCGTAGCGGCGGCGCGGCTGGCGATGGCCGGCCGGCGGGCGGGGTGGACGTGCTGCGCGGGCTGAGCTTCGCGGTGCCGGCGGGCGGGTTCCGCTGGCTGCTGGGGCCGTCGGGCGCCGGCAAGACCTCGCTGTTGCGGCTGCTGCATGCCGCGGTGCGACCGACGCAGGGGCGGCTGAGCCTGCTGGGGGCGGATATCGGCCGGGCCAGCCGGCGCGAGCTGCCGCCGCTGCGGCGCAGCATCGGCATGGTGTTCCAGGATTTCCGGCTGCTGCCGCATCTGTCGGCGTTCGACAACGTGGCGCTGCCGCTGCGCATCGCCGGGCGGCCGGAAGGGCAGATCCGCGCCGATGTGGGCGAGATGCTGCGCTGGGTGGGGCTGGCCCGCAAGACCGCGGCTCGGCCGGCCGAGCTGTCGGGCGGCGAGCAGCAGCGCGTGGCGATCGCGCGCGCGGTGATCACCCGGCCGCGGCTGCTGCTGGCTGACGAGCCGACCGGCAACCTGGACGACGCGCAGGCCGAGCGGCTGATGGTGCTGCTGAAGGAGATGAACCGGCTGGGCACGACGATGGTGGTCGCCACCCATAATGCGGCGCTGGTGGAGCGCCACCCCGGCCCGGCGCTGCTGCTGGAACACGGGCGGCTGCTGGCCGATGGCTAGGACGGCACGAACTGCGGTGGCGGCGGGCCGGCTGCGGCCGCCGCGATTCGACGATCTGGGGCTGCGCCGGGCGCTGGGCGACCGCATCCTGCCGCTGATGGTGGCGGCGATGACCTTCCTGGCGGCGCTGGCGCTTGCCGGAGTGGTGGGGGCGGCGGCGCTGGCGGCGCATTGGCAGCGCGGCGCGGCGGCGGTGGTGACGGTGCAGGTGCCGCGCCCGGCCGAGCCGGCGGCCGACCGGCCGGGCGAGACCCGTCGCGCGCGGGTGACCGAGCTGGCGCAGGCGGCGGCGGGCGTGGCCAGCGCCCGCGCGCTGGGCGATGCCGAATTGGCCGACCTGCTGCGGCCCTGGCTGGGCAGCTCGGCGGAGACGCTGTCGCTGCCGCTGCCGGCGGTGGTGGAGCTGCGCATGGCGCTGGATGCGCCGCCCGAGGCGCTGACCACGCTGGCCGAGCGGCTGGCGCGGGCGGCGCCGGGCACGCTGACCGAGAGCCACGGCGTCTGGGTGCGCCGGCTGGCGGTGCTGGCGCGCAGCCTGCAGGCCTGTGCCTGGGCGGCGCTGCTGGTGGTCGCCGCGGTGGCCGTCGCGGTGGTGGCGATCGCCACCCGGGCCGGGCTGGCGGCGCGGCGGCAGGCGATCGAGATCGTGCACGGGCTGGGCGCCACCGACGCCTATATCGCCGGTCGCTTCGCCGGGCGGGCGACCCGGCTGGCGGCGCTGGGGGGCCTGCTGGGGGCCGGGGCGGCGCTGCCTGTGCTGGTGCTCCTGGCCGCGCTGGCGGCGCCGTTCGCCGGGCCGGCGCCGGCACCGCCGTGGCCGGGGCCGGCGGGGGAGGTACTGGGCTGGCTCGCCGCCCTGCCGGCGGCGCTATGGCTGGCGCTGCCGGGGCTGCCGCTGGCGGCCGCGGCGATCGGCTTTCTGACCGCGCAGGGCACCGTGCGGGCCTGGCTGCGATGGTTGCCGTAACGCCCGGCCGCTTGTGGTTGGCGCGCGCGTTGCCCTGGCTGGCCGGCCTGGCGCTGCTTTGGCTGGGCGGGCTGCTGTGGTTTGCCGCCGCGTCCGGCGGGCGGGGCGAGGCGCCGGCGCATACCGACGGGATCGTGGCGCTGACCGGCGGCGCGGGGCGGGTGGAGCTGGCGCTGCAATTGCTGGAGCAGGGTCGGGCGGACCGGCTGCTGATCTCGGGCGTGGGGCGGGCGGCCACCTTCGCCGAACTCGCGCACCGCGCCGGGGTGGACCTGGCGCTGGCGCCGCGGGTGACGCTGGGGCGGTCGGCGCTGTCCACGCGCGGCAACGCGGTGGAAACCGCGGCCTGGGCGCGGGAGCGCGCGATCGGCTCGCTGATCGTGGTAACCTCGTACTACCATATGCCGCGGGCGATGGCCGAGCTGTCGCGCACGCTGCCGGGGGTGGCGCTGCACCCGATGCCGGTGCTGCCGCCGGGGGGCGCGCCGCTGCGGCTGCTGGTCAGCGAATATACCAAGTTCCTGGCCGTCGAGCTGGGGCTGTCGCGCTTCAGCGGGCACGAGGATCTGAGCAGGCCGGAACCGCCCGCCAACCCGGAGAAACCATACGGATGATCCTGCTGCGCTCCACCCTGTTCAACCTGTGGTTCTACAGCGTGACCACCGGTTTCACGCTCGGCAGCCTGGTGCTGCGGCTGGCGGGTCCGCTCGCGCCGGCGGGCTGGCCGGAAGGGTTGGTGCGGCGCTGGGGGGCGACGGTTCTGGCCGGGCTGCGGCCGCTCTGCGGCATCCGCTACGAGGTCAGCGGCTGGGAGAACCTGCCGGCCGGGCCGTCGCTGGTGGTGTCGATGCACCAGTCGGCGTTCGACACGCTGGTGTGGCTGCTGCTGCTGCGCAACCCGGCCTATGTGCTGAAGCGGGAGCTGACGCGCATTCCGGTGTTCGGGCCGATGTGCGGGCTGGTCGGCATGATCGCGGTCGATCGCGGGGCCGGGCCGGCGGCGATCCGCGCGCTGCTGCGTGGCGGCGACCGGGCGGTGGCGCAGGGGCGGACCATCGTGATCTTCCCCGAAGGCACGCGGGTGCCGCCGAGGGTGCGGGCGACGCTGCATCCCGGCGTGGCGGCGCTGGCCAGCCGCACCCGGCTGCCGGTGGTGCCGGTGGCGACCGACTCGGGGCTGCACTGGGGGCGACGCGCCTTCCGCAAGTTTCCCGGCACCATCCATATCGTCATCCGCAAGCCGCTGCCGGCGGACCTGCCGCGCGGCGAGCTGATGGCGCGGCTGGGGGCGGAGTTCGCCGAGGGGTCCGCCGCGCTGGGGATGCCGTTGCCGGCCGGGCATGTGGATAAGTCTGTGGGAACTGCGTCGGGCGGGTTGCCGGGTTGACGCAGGAATTAATTGGAATCCATTGAAATAATTTTGTTTATTTTGTCCATAGGCGGTACGGAGCGACGGGTTGGGAGATTGGGGATGATATGTGGATGCGATGGTCCCGGGGTGGCGGGGCGGGGCCGGTGAGGCGGGGGCCGCGCCTGCTGCTGCTGGCGGTGCTGCTGCTGGTCGGCGGGCACGCGCTGCTGTGGCGCTGGGCCGAGCAGCAGATGGAGCACGGGCTGGCGGTGCAGGTGGCGCAATGGCGCTCGCGTGGCTGGACGGTCGCCGTCGGCACGCCGGCCTGGGGCGGCTGGCCGCTGCATGCCCGCCTGACCGTGCCCGACGTGGCGCTGTCGGGCAGCGGCGGGCCGCCGGGCGGGGTGGCGTGGACGGCGCAGCGCGTGGTGCTGGACGTGGCGCTGGTGCATCCGCGCACGCTGGTGGTGGATATCGCCGGCCGGCAAAGTCTGCGTCTGGGGCCGGGGCCGGCGCTGGCGTTCACTGCCGCCTCCGCCGAGGCGCGGGTGCCGCTGGTGCCCGGTGTGCCGCCGCACAGCATCGACCTGGTGGTGGCCGGCTGGCAGACCGAGCCGCCGGCGGCGCGGCTTACGGCGGCCCGCGTGAGCCTGCATCTGGAGGAACAGCCGGGCGCCGCGCAGGGCGAGCCAGCGGTCTCGGCGGTGCTGGATGCCGCGGACATCACGCTGCCGCCGGCCGGGGCGGGGCGGACCTGGGCGCTGGGCGAGCACATCGCCAGCGTGGCCGTCGAGGCGGCGCTGACCGGGCCGCTGTCGCGCCTGCCCGACCCGCAGGCGCGGGCGGAGGCGTGGCGGGATGCCGGTGGCACGGTGGCGGTGCGGCGGCTGGCGCTGCGCTGGGGCAAGCTGGACCTGGACGGCACCGCCACGCTGGCGCTGGACGAGGCGTTGCAGCCGATGGGTACCGCGACAGTGCGCATGTCCGGCCAGGCGGAGACGCTGGACGCGCTGGCCGGCGCGCATGTGCTGGCGCCGGCGGCGGCGCAGGCGGCCAAGGCGGTGCTGGCGCTGCTGGCCCGCACGCCGCCGGGCGGCGGCCGGCCGGAGGTGGCGGTGCCGCTGGCCTTGCAGGACCGGGTGCTGACGATGGGGCGCATACCGCTGCTGCGCCTGCCGCTGCTGCTGTGGCCGCAGCTGGTCTGGTCAACGGCCGGCTGAGATGCTACAAAGCGTGTCATGACGATCCGGACCAACAGCACGCGAATTACCGGCCCGGCTGCCTGAGCAGCCGGGGCTGGCTTCTGCCTGTGCCGTTACCGTCTTTCCGGAGCGTATTCCCCATGTCGTTCGATTCGGCTTCGTTGAAGCCGTGGGCCCTGGTGGGCCTGCATGCCGCCGTCCGTTTCACCGTTACCGGCGATGCCTCGCCCGGCCTGCTGCCGCGGTTGCTGATGGCCTTCGCCAAGCGCGATCTGGTGCCGGATACGCTGGAGTTCCGCCGCACCGACGGCGCCGCCCGCATCGAGATCCACATGGCGGCGATGCCGGCCGAGATGGTGCATCTGGTGGAAGGCAACCTGCGCCAGGTGGTGGGCGTGGCGCAGGTGGCGCGCACCCAGGAGATCACCGGCTGCGTGCGCCGCGCGGCCTAGCACGGCGCGCGATTCACGGCCGCGAAACGACGAGCCGGCGCGGATCGCCGCCCGCGCCGAGTTTTCCTTGGCCGTTTCTGCACCGCGCCGTGTTGCGCCTGTAAAAGACGCATGCTAGACGCCGCTCCGCCGGTGACGTGCCGGTCTTGTTCATCGGCCGCATGCCCAGTCCCGGGGCGGCCCCAGAATGTGGAACCGCAGCTTTGGCGTCTGGCGGCAATACGATCTCAACCGGCGGCGGGCTGCCCGGGCGGTATGCCTCCGCACTGTATGCCCTTGCCGACGAGCAGAACATGCTCGACGCGGTGGTGGCGGAAATGGAATCGCTGGGCCGGCTGATCGACGAGAGCGCGGATATGCGCCGCCTGCTCGGCAGCCCGCTGGTGGACATCGCGACGGCGCTGAAGGCCGCCCGCGCGGTGTTGCAGGCGCAGGGCTTCGGCAAGACCGTCCAGGATTTCGTGGCCGTGGTGGTGACCAACCGCCGCATGGCCGCCCTGCGCAGCATCGTCGCCACCTTCGCCGCCCTGGTGGCCGAGAAGCGCGGCGTGGTGGTGGCGTATGTGGAAACCGCCCACCCGCTGACCGATGTGCAGGAGCAGCAGTTGCGCGCCCGGCTGATCGAGGCCGGGTACGGCAACGTCAATATCGTGAAGCAGGTCGATCCGACCCTGCTGGGCGGCCTGGTCGTGAAGATCGGCGCGCGCCTGTATGACACAAGCCTCAAGTCCCGGCTGCAGCGACTGCAGTACGCCATGAAGGGAGCTGCCTGATATGGAGATCCGCCCCGCCGAGATCTCGGAGATTCTGAAGAAGCAGATCGCTTCTTTCGATACCGAGGCCAATGTTGCCGAGACCGGCCAGGTGCTGAGCGTGGGTGACGGCATCGCCCGCATCTTCGGCCTGCAGAACGTGATGGCCGGTGAGCTCGTCGAGTTCCCGTCAGCCGGCCTGCAGGGCATGGCGCTGAACCTTGAAACCGACAATGTCGGCGTGGTGATCTTCGGCGACGACCGCCAGATCCGCGAGGGCGACACGGTGAACCGCACCGGGCGCATCGTGGACGTGCCGACCGGCAAGGGCCTGCTCGGCCGCGTGGTCGACGGCCTGGGCAACCCGATCGACGGCAAGGGCCCGATCGAGGGCAAGCGAATGCTGGTCGAGGTGAAGGCGCCCGGCATCATTCCGCGCCAGTCGGTGCACGAGCCGATGCAGACGGGCATCAAGGCGATCGACGCGCTGATCCCGATCGGCCGCGGCCAGCGCGAGCTGATCATCGGCGACCGCCAGACCGGCAAGACCGCGGTGATCGTCGATACCATCATCAACCAGAAGGTCAGCAACGGCGGCGATGACGACAGCAAGAAGCTGTTCTGCATCTACGTCGCGATCGGCCAGAAGCGTTCGACGGTGGCGCAGCTTGTGCGCACGCTGGAAGAGAACGGCGCGATGGAGTACTCCATCGTGGTCGCCGCCACCGCGTCCGACCCGGCGCCGATGCAGTTCCTGGCGCCGTACACCGGCTGCACCATGGGCGAATACTTCCGCGACAACGGCATGCACGCCGTGATCTTCTATGACGATCTGTCCAAGCAGGCCGTCGCCTATCGCCAGATGTCGCTGCTGCTGCGCCGCCCGCCGGGCCGCGAAGCCTATCCGGGCGACGTTTTCTACCTGCATTCGCGCCTGCTGGAGCGGGCCGCGAAGATGTCCGACGCCGAGGGCAAGGGCAGCCTGACCGCCCTGCCGGTGATCGAGACGCAGGCGGGCGACGTGTCAGCCTATATCCCGACCAACGTGATTTCCATCACCGACGGCCAGATCTTCCTGGAGACCGAACTGTTCTTCAAGGGCATCCGCCCAGCGGTGAACGTCGGCCTGTCGGTCTCGCGCGTCGGGTCCGCCGCGCAGATCAAGGCGATGAAGCAGGTTGCCGGCCGCATCAAGCTGGAACTGGCGCAGTATCGCGAAATGGCCGCCTTCGCGCAGTTCGCCTCGGACCTCGACGCCTCCACCCAGCAGCTGCTGGCGCGTGGCGCGCGGCTGACCGAGTTGCTGAAGCAGCCGCAGTTCAGCCCGGTTCCGATCGAGGAGCAGGTGGTGGCGATCTTCGCCGGCGTGCGCGGCTATCTGGACAAGATCGACGTGGGCGCCATCGGCCGCTTCGAGACCCAGGTGCTGGCGACGCTGAAGAGCAAGGAGCCGACCATTTTGGCCGCCATCCGCGCCGACCGCGAGATCAAGCCGGAGACCGAGAAGAAGCTGGTTGCCTTCATGGACGGCTTCGTCAAGACCTTCGCCTGATCCATGTCGCCTGATTACCTGGCAGGTCGTTTGCAATGCCCAGTCTGAAGACGCTCCGCGTCCGCATCAACAGTGTCAAGTCGACGCAGAAGATCACCTCGGCCATGAAGATGGTCGCGGCGAGCAAGCTGCGCCGTGCCCAAAGCCAGGCCGAGGCGGCGCGCCCATACGCCGAGCGGATGGAGCGGATGCTGGCCTCGCTCGGCGCCTCGGCGGTGGGCAGCCCCACCGCGCCGAAGCTGCTGGTGGGCACCGGGGCGGACAAGGTCCACCTGCTCGTGGTGGTCACTGCCGATCGCGGTCTGGCCGGCGCCTTCAATTCCAGCGTAGGCCGGCTGGCCCGCGCCGCGACCCGCAGGCTCGAATCCGAGGGCAAGACCGTCAAGATCCTGGCGGTCGGGCGCAAGGGGCGCGACTACCTCAAGCGCGAGCTGGCCAGCCGGATGATCGGCGACGTGAACTATGTCGGCCGCAAGTCGATCAACTTCGCCGACGCACAGGACGTGGCGACGCGGGTGACGGCGATGCTGGAAGCGGGCGAGTTCGACGTCTGCACGCTGGTCTACAACCGCTTCCGCTCGGTGATCGCCCAGGTGCCGACCGAGACGCAGCTGATCCCGACCCCGCTGCCGGAAGGCGCCGGCGCGGTTGGGGGCGGCGCCCAAGCTGATGGCGCAATGTATGAGTTCGAGCCGGACGAAGAGACCATGCTGGCCCGGCTGCTGCCGCAGAACCTGGCGATCCAGGTGTATCGCGCGCTGCTGGAGAATGCCGCCGGCTTCAACGCGGCGCAGATGACCGCGATGGACAACGCCACGCGCAATGCCGGCGACATGATCAAGCGCCTCACCCAGAACTACAACCGCGCCCGCCAGGCGAACATCACCAAAGAACTCATCGAGATCATCTCCGGCGCCGAAGCCGTTTGATCGCGTGACAGAGACAGGAGCTTTCCAGATGGCCAGCAACAATGTCGGGCGCGTGACGCAGGTGCTCGGCGCCGTGATCGACGTGCAGTTCGAAGGCGAGTTGCCGTTCATCCAGAACGCGCTGCACACCAAGATGGGCGACAGCACCCTGGTGCTGGAAGTGGCGCAGGAACTGGGCGAGCGCACGGTGCGCTGCATCGCCATGGACAGCACCGACGGCATGGTGCGCGGCCAGGAAGTGGTGGACACGGGCGCGCCGATCAGCGTGCCGGTCGGCCCGAAGACCCTCGGTCGTATCATGAACGTGATCGGCGAGCCGATCGACGAGCGCGGGCCGGTGGGCGAGACCAAGCGCTACCCGATCCATCGCGCCGCTCCGTCCTTTGAGGACCAGTCCAGCTCCACCGAAATTCTGGTCACCGGGATCAAGGTGGTGGACCTGCTGGCACCCTATCTGAAGGGCGGCAAGATCGGACTGTTCGGCGGCGCCGGCGTGGGCAAGACCGTGCTCATCCAGGAACTGATCAACAACATCGCCAAGGGCCATGGCGGCGTGTCGGTGTTCGCGGGCGTCGGTGAGCGTACCCGCGAGGGCAACGACCTCTACCACGAGATGATCGACGCCGGCGTGATTAAGCTGAACGACGATGGCAGCACCGACGGCTCCAAGGTGGCGCTGGTCTATGGCCAGATGAACGAGCCGCCGGGTGCGCGCGCCCGCGTGGCGCTGTCCGGCCTGTCGGTCGCGGAATATTTCCGCGACGAGGAAGGCCAGGACGTGCTGTTCTTCATCGACAACATCTTCCGCTTCACCCAGGCCGGCGCCGAAGTGTCGGCGCTGCTGGGCCGCATCCCCTCCGCGGTGGGTTACCAGCCGACGCTGGCCACCGACATGGGCGCCCTGCAGGAGCGCATCACCAGCACCAAGAAGGGCTCGATCACCTCGGTGCAGGCCATCTACGTGCCGGCCGACGACCTGACCGACCCGGCGCCCGCCACCTCGTTCGCCCATCTGGATGCGACCACCACGCTGTCGCGCCAGATCGCCGAGCTTGGCATCTATCCGGCGGTGGACCCGTTGGACTCGACCTCGCGCGCCCTTGAGCCGCGCATCGTCGGCGAGGAGCACTACCTGGTTGCCCGCGAAGTGCAGAGGGTGCTGCAGACCTACAAGTCGCTGCAGGACATCATCGCCATCCTGGGCATGGACGAGCTGTCCGAGGAGGACAAGCTGGTGGTGGCGCGCGCCCGCAAGATCCAGCGCTTCCTGAGCCAGCCCTTCCACGTGGCCGAGGTGTTCACCGGCTTCCCGGGCGTGTTCGTGCCCATCGCCGACACCGTCCGCAGCTTCAAGGCGATCGTCGCGGGCGAGTACGACCACCTGCCGGAAGCCGCCTTCTACATGGTCGGCACCATCGAGGACGCGGTGAAGAAGGCCGAGTCCATGAAGGCCGCGGCCTGACCGTCCACACGCGTAAGGATCCACACCATGCCGGTCGATCTTGAGATCGTCAGCCCCGAGAAGCTGCTGCTGTCCCGTCCGGTGGACATGGTGGTGATCCCGGCGGCCGAGGGCGAGATGGGCGTGCTGCCCGAGCATTCGCCGATGATCGTGCTGCTGCGGGGCGGCACGATCCGGCTGTATGAGAACGGCCAGGTGACCGAGCGGCTGTTCGTCTCCGGCGGCTTCGCCGAGGTGACGCCGCGGCGGGTGACCGTGCTGGCCAACGAGGCTACCCCGGTGGAGCAGGTCTCCCGCGCCGAGGGCGAACGCCGCATGGCTGCCGCCGAGGCGGAGTATGCCGCGGCGGACAAGATGGACGTGCCTGCGCTTGATGCGGCGATGGACCGTATCCAGGCGGCGCGCGCCATGGTCGAGGCGGCGCAGGCCGCCTGATCTGGCCAAGGCTGGCCGCATGACGGCCAGCCTGCCCCGCACGTAACCCTTGCGTGCGAATCCGCCAGTAACGTCTTGTCATCCGCGCCGCATTGGCGAAGGTTCCAGATGGCCGCCGTCATGCGCGACGCCGGCCGGGAACGAGAGCAAAGGCGGACCGACAGCATGAAGCACTGGCAACTCGCGGATATCGCTTGGGATCGCTTCGACGCCGCGCGGCTGGACCCGTCCATCATCCCGCTGGTCAAGGCCGCGGCTCTGGTTGAGCGCAACGGCATCGACTACGGCATCTACCTGAACAACGTCTTCCCCGACGACCCGGATTTCCGCCAGGCGGCGGATAACTGGAGCGTGGAGGAGGTGCAGCACGGCGATGCGCTGGGGCAATGGGCGATGCTGGCCGATCCGGGCTGGGATTTCGCCGCCGCCTTCGACCGCTTCCGCGCCGGCTACCAGATCAAGCTGGATGCCGCGACCTCCGTCCGCGGCTCGCGCACCGGCGAGCTGATCGCCCGCTGCATGGTGGAGACCGGCACCTCCAGCTACTACACCGCGCTGGCCGAGGCGACCGAGGAGCCGGTCCTGAAAGACATCTGCCGCCTGGTTGCGGCCGATGAATTCCGCCATTTCAAGCTGTTTTACGACCATATGCGGCGCTATCTGGCGCGCGAGCACGTCTCGTTCCTCAAGCGCCTGCGCATCGCTGCCGGGCGGATCACCGAGAGCGAGGACGACGAACTGGCCTATGCCTACCACTGCGCCAACGAGCCGGAGTCGATGGGCTACGACCATGGACGCTGCATGGCGGCATATATGACGCGCGCGACGGGCGCCTACCGGTTCCATCATGTCGAGCGCGGCATGGGCATGGTTTTCAAGACGGTGGGGCTGAAGCCGCGCGGCCGGCTGTCGGACATGTCGGCCCGGCTGGCCTGGCGGCTGCTGCAATCCCGCCGCCGCCGCTACCAGGACCGGCTGCCGGCGGCGGCCTGACACCCCCTGGTCGTGCCCGCCCTCGGCTGCGTAGACTGCGGGCCGGCAGGGTGGGGAACGACGATGGGACAGGACATTTCGCTGGTGATCCGTGGCGGCACGGTGATCGACGGCACCGGCGCCCCCGGGTTCGAGGCCGATGTGGCGGTGGCCGGCGGGCGCATCGTCCAGGTGGGCGAGGTGAGCGCGCGTGGCGCCGAGGAGATCGACGCGCGAGGCCGCATCGTCACCCCCGGCTTCGTCGATATCCACACTCATTATGACGGTCAGGCGATCTGGGACTCGCATCTCGCCCCTTCGGCCTGGCACGGCGTCACCACCGCCGTCATGGGCAATTGCGGCGTCGGCTTCGCGCCGGTGCGCCCGGCCGACCGCGACCGGCTGATCGAACTGATGGAGGGGGTGGAAGACATCCCCGGCGCCGCGCTGCACGAGGGGCTGGACTGGCAGTGGGAGAGCTTCGGCGAATACCTCACCGCCCTGGAGCGCCGCCCCCGCGACATCGACATCTGCGCCCAGTTGCCACATGCGGCGCTGCGCGTCTATGTGATGGGTGAGCGCGCGACCCGGCTGGAGGCGGCCCGCCAGGACGACATCGCCCGTATGCGCGCCCTGGCCGAGGCGGCGATGCGCGCCGGCGCCTTCGGCTTCACCACGTCGCGCACCATCAGCCATCGCACCCTGGCCGGCGAGCACACCCCCACCCTGCGCGCCACTGAGGCGGAACTGACCGGCATCGCGCTCGGCCTGCGCGACGCCGGCAGCGGCATGCTGGAACTGGTGTCGGACTGGAACACTCCCGACCCGGACAGCGAGTTCGCCATGGTCCGCCGGGTGGTGGAAGCCTCCGGCCGGCCGCTGGTGTTCTCGCTGAACCAGCGGCACGACCGCACGCAGGACTGGCTGACCCTGCTGGCGCTGTCCGACCAGGCGGCGGCAGACGGGCTGCCGATCCGCCCGGTGTTCCCGCCGCGCCCGATCGGCATTCTGCTTGGCCTGCAAGGCAGCCAGAACCCCTTTTCCGGCACGCCAAGCTACAAGGCGATTGCCCATCTGCCGTTGCCCGCGCGGGTGGCGGCGATGCGCGACCCGGCGATGCGCGCGCGCATTCTCTCGGAAGACCCGTTCGCCGGCAGCAATTTCCCGCTGCTGCCGCGGCTGTCCTATGCCCGCATGTTCCCGTTCGGCGACCCGCCCGACTACGAGCCGACCGAGGATGCCTCCATCGCCGCGATGGCCGCGCGCGAGGGGCGAACGGCGCCGGACGTGGCCTATGACATGCTGCTGCGCGAAGAGGGGCGGGCCTTCATCTTCGCGCCCCTGGTCAATTACGCCGACTGCAACCTCGACCCCTGCCGTGAGATGCTGAGCCATCCCAACACCATCGTCGGCCTGGGCGATGGCGGCGCGCATGTGGGGTTCATCTCGGATGCCAGCTTCCCGACCTTCCTGCTGACCTATTGGGGCCGCGACCGCACCACCGGCCGCTTCCCGCTGGAGGAGCTGGTGCGCCGCCAGACCTCCGACACCGCCGGCGCAGTGGGGCTGCACGACCGCGGCGTGATCGCCCCGGGAAAGAAGGCCGACCTCAACGTGATCGACTTCGCCAGGCTGGCGCTGGGCCGGCCGGACATGGTGTTCGACCTGCCGGCCGGCGGGCGGCGGCTGCTGCAGCCGGCGCGCGGCTATGATGCCACCATCGTCGCGGGGCGGGTGACCTATCGCCACGGCGAGGCGACCGGGGCGCTGCCGGGCGTGCTGGTGCGCGGGCCACAGGCCGGGTAGCCGCGCCGGCTACCCGGCCGGCGGCGCCTGCAACGTATCGAGCCCGGCTCGCAGAACGTCGCGCATCGCCGCCGTCTGGGCGGGCGAGGCGGGTTTCAGCGCCTCCAGGAGTTGCGCCGGCCCGCCGGCTTTGTCGAGCAGCACGGGCGAGCCGGGCAGGTCGAGGCCGTCATCGGCGCGGCGGACCTGCACCAGCAGGGTACGGTCGGCGGGCAGCGGCGGGTTCGGCTCGATATGGAACCCGCAGGCGCCATCGGCGATGCCGGCGCGCACCAAGTCGTTGCGGCGGAGCGAGGCCATCGCGCCGGTGAACACGCGGCCGTTCACCAGGATTTCCAGCGCCACCCGCATCAGCGGCCGCGCCTCGTCGATCGCCCAGCCATACAGCAGGCCGCGCTCAGCGCAATCGACGCGGCCCAGTAGCGGGCCGGGCAGGCACCCGCCGCGCGCATTGACCAGCTTGCGGGCGCGCACCGCGGCGGTACGCTGGTCGGGCGTGGCATGGTTGGGCAGCGCGAAGCCGGCCGGCAGGTCCTCGGCGATCAGCCCGGCGTCACCGTCCAACTCCACCTCGAACAACTCCAGGCGGTCGGTGCCGGAGTCGCGCAGGATCGTGTGGTCGTTCATCAGCAGCCGCGCCGACAGGGTGACCAAAGCCCTCGTGGGCAGCACAACCGCGAGTTCGGTCAGGGGCGCCACCACCAGGTCGCGCCGCGGCATCCCCTCGCCCAACGCGCCGGCGCGCACGCGGATCGGCCGCGCCTCCGGTTGCGCGGTCAGGTGCGCGGCGGTCAGCACGATGCGTCCCGTCCAGCGCACCCGCCGCGGCGTGCCGGTGGCGTCCAGAACCTCGTCCCCGATATCCAGCAGCTCGACATTGCGGCGGCCGGAGGCGGTGGCGACCATGGTGCCGGCGGCGAAACCCTGTCCGGCGGGCATTTCGTTCATGCGCATTCCGTTGTTCTGGGCATCAAGCCACCCGCCCTGCACCATGGCCGGCACTGCGGTGCAGCAATGGCGAAAGGATAGCCGTCGGGCCGGATCGCAGCAAGCGCGCGGCTTACCGCGTGCGCGCGGCGAGGTGGCGCAGATAGGCGATCACCGCGCCGATATCCTGGTCGCTCAGCGCGGCACGGTCGAAGCGCGGCATCTGCTGCGCCGGCCAGGTCCGCACGCTGGCGGGGTCGCGCAGCAGGGCGCGCAGCCCGGCCTCGGTGAAATACGCGGTCGCCGGCATCGGGCGCAGCAGGTCGGGCCCGACCGTGCCCTCGCCGGCGCCGGCGAGGCGATGGCAGGGCAGGCAGTTGGTGGCGAACAGCGCCTGGCCGCGCCGCGCCGGATCGTCCGGCGCCAGCGAGGCCGCCACCGCGATCGCCGGCCAGCGATGCGCCGGCGAATCCACCGCCGTCAGTTCCGCCAGCGCATAGGGCCATTGCTCGGCCGCCACCGGGCCGCGGGCCGGTGCCCGCCAGACCAGGTAGAACGGCCCGGCCGAGACGGGCTTGCCGGGCAGTTTCGGCCAGGGATGCGCCGGGTCCTCCACGGCGATCCACGCCTCGGCCGGTCCCTCGACCAGCGCGAGCGGCAGTTGCGAGACGAAGCCATCGGTGGCGCGGGCCTCCACCGTGTCGGCATCGCCCGGCGCCAGCCCGGCGAGCAGCGCGCGCAGCGGCACGGCGCGATAGGTCATCGGCCGTCCATAGGATGCGTCCCGCGGCAGCGTGATGCTGGCGGCGTCCGGCCGCGCCAGCAGGTCGGCGGCGGAGAACGACCGGGTCGTGCCGCCGGCGGTCAACCGCAACGCCGGCTCGGCCGCCAGCGCCGGCGCGAGGCTCGCCAGCAGCAATGCGGCCAGCGCGGCCAGCCATCCCCGGTTCCATCCGCCGTGCATGCGTCTCTCCCTCCTTGGGGCTGCTATGGCCAGCGGACCTCGGGCGGCAGGCTCATCAGGATCGCCTCGACATTGCCGCCGGTCTTGAGGCCAAACAGCGTGCCACGGTCGTGGATCAGGTTGAACTCCACATAGCGGCCGCGCCGGACCAGCTGGTGCTCGCGCTCGGCCGGCGTCCATGGCTCGCCCATGCGGCGGCGCACGATCTCGGGGTAGGCACGCAGGAACGCCTCGCCCACATCGCGGGTGAAGGCGAAGTCGGCGTCGGCGTCGCCGGTGAAATGGTGGTCGTAGAAAATGCCCCCGGCGCCGCGCGGCTCGTTGCGGTGCGGCAGGAAGAAGTAGCGGTCGCACCATTCCTTGAACTTCGGATAATACGCCGGGTCATGGCGGTCGCAGGCGGCGCGGAAGGCGGCGTGGAAATGCGCCGCGTCCTCCACCGCCTCGGGGCTGTCGAGCCGCATGGGCGTCAGGTCGCCGCCGCCGCCGAACCAGCCCTTGGTGGTCACCAGCATGCGGGTGTTGAAATGCGCGGCCGGCACGCGCGGGCTGCGCATATGGGCCACCAGGCTGATGCCGCTGGCCCAGAAACGCGGGTCCTCGGCGGCGCCGGGGATCTGGGCGCGGAATTCCGGGCTGAACGCGCCCCAGACGGTGGAGACGTTGACGCCGACCTTCTCGAACACCCGCCCGCGCATCACGCTCATCACGCCGCCGCCGCCGGGGGTGCCCTCGGCGGTGGGGCGGTCCCAGATGGTGCGTTGGAAACGGCCGGCTGGGGCGTCGCCGGCGGCGGCATCCTCGATCGCCTCGAAGCTGGCGCAAAGGCGGTCGCGGAGGGATTCGAACCAGGCGCGGGCCTGGTCCTGCAGGGCGGTGTGCGGCGGCGCGTCCGGCATCGGCGAAAATCCTGAAAATCCGCCACAAACCTAACCTTATCCGCCCGCTTCGTCAGCCGCCCATGTTGCAGATGCTCAGGCCGCTCCCTAGTATGCGCCGCGTCGGAGGGTTGTCCGCGCCGCAGGCGTCGTCTAGTCAGGCGACGCCCGACGAGGTATTGGCCCCCGCACGGGGCGTCCGTCCGCGCCCGACGCCGTTGCAACTGCCCCGCCCGGTCTGGGTGGATCGAGGGAACTGATGGCCGATTCGATGTCTGCGACCCCTATGACCGGCACACACGGCCACCCGTCCGGCGGGGAGGTCACAAAGCGGGACTTCCTGAAACTCGTGGCCGGCGCAGGCGCCGCCGTGGGCGTCGGCGCCATCGTCTGGCCGCTGGTGGACAGCATGAACCCGGCCGCGGACGTGCTGGCGCTGTCCTCCACCGAGGTAACGCTGACGCCGATCGAGGCCGGGCAGGCCATCACCGTGGTCTGGCGCGGCAAGCCGGTGTTCGTGCGCCACCGCACGCCCAAGGAAATCAAGGAAGCCGAGGACGTGAAGCTCTCGGCGCTGATCGACCCGCAGGCCGACTCGGCGCGGGTGAAGGCCGGGCACGACCAGTGGCTGGTGGTGATCGGCATCTGCACCCATCTCGGCTGCGTGCCGCTCGGCAACGCGCCGTCCGACCCGCGCGGCGAATGGGGCGGCTGGTTCTGCCCCTGCCACGGCAGCCAGTACGACACCTCCGGCCGTGTGCGCCACGGCCCCGCGCCGCTCAACCTGGCGGTGCCGCCCTACGCGTTCGAGACCGACACCAAGATCAAGATCGGCTGACGGCCGCCCACTCGCACGGCTCATTCCCCGCACGGCCCACACCGCACGGAACGCCGTCTCAGCCTTCGGAGCACAACTCAATGGCCGGCCTGCACAAGAGCGACTTCAAGAATCCGGTGGTGAACTGGATCGACACCCGCCTCCCTGTCTTCACGATGATGCAGAAGGAATACGGCGTCTTCCCGACGCCGAAGAACTTCAACTATTTCTGGAATTTCGGCGCGCTGGCCATGGTCAACCTGATGATCATGATCGCCACCGGCATATTCCTGGCGATGAACTACACGCCGCACGTCACCATGGCCTTCGACTCGGTCGAGCGTATCATGCGTGACGTGAATTACGGCTGGATGCTGCGCTACGCGCACGCAAACGGCGCCTCGATGTTCTTCATCGTCACCTATATCCATATCTTCCGCGGACTCTACTACGGCTCCTACAAGGCGCCGCGCGAGCTGCTGTGGATGCTGGGCGTGGTGATCCTGCTGCTGATGATGGCCACCGCCTTCATGGGCTACGTGCTGCCCTGGGGCCAGATGTCCTACTGGGGTGCGACCGTCATCACCAACCTGTTCTCCGCCATCCCGGTGGTTGGCGACTCCATCGTCACCTGGCTGTGGGGCGGCTTCTCGGTGGACAACCCGACGCTGAACCGCTTCTTCAGCCTGCACTACCTGCTGCCCTTCGTGCTGGTGGGCGTGATCTTCCTGCACATCGCGGCGCTGCACATCACCGGCTCCAACAACCCGCTGGGCATTGATGTGAAAAGCGAGCAGGACACGCTGCCGTTCCACCCGTACTACACCATCAAGGACAGCGTCGGCATCTGCGTCTACCTGATCGTGTTCGCGGTGCTGGTGTTCTTCGCGCCGAACTTCTTCTCGGCCCCGGACAACTACATCCAGGCCAATCCGCTGGTAACGCCGGCCGAGATCGTGCCCGAATGGTACTTCCTGCCGTTCTACGCCATCCTGCGCTCGGTGCCGAACAAGCTGGGCGGGGTGAGCATGATGTTCGGCGCCATCGCGGTGCTGTTCGTGCTGCCGTGGCTCGATACCTCGCCGGTCCGCTCGGCGAAGTTCCGGCCGATCTACCGCATCCTGTTCTGGGTGCTGGTCGTGGCGGTGATCGCCCTGGGCATGGTCGGCGCGCACCGGCCGGAAGGCGCCTGGGTGACCATCGGGCGGCTGGCGACGCTGTATTACTTCCTGCACTTCCTGGTGATCCTGCCGGTGCTGGGCAAGCTGGAGCGCCCGCTGCCGCTGCCGGAGAGCATCAGCCGTCCGGTGATCGGCGGCGGGCCGCTGCCCGCGGGTGCAACCGCCAAGCCGATGGAGAAGGTCTGATGCGTATCCTCCGCTTTGCCGCCGTCGCGGCGCTGGTCGGCGCCTTCGCGCTGCCGGCCATGGCCGCCGACGAGGTGATCGAGCTGCCGCACCAGAAATGGAGCTTCGACGGCGTGTTCGGCACCTATGATCGCGCCGCCGCGCAGCGCGGCTTCCAGGTCTACAAGGAGGTCTGCTCGGCCTGCCATTCCATGAAGGAAGGCTACTACCGCGACCTCAAGGGCATCGGCCTCGACGAGAAGCAGATCGCCGCGATCGCCGCCAGCGTGACCATCCCGATCATCGGCGACGACGGCCAGCCGGCCGAGCGCCCGGGCCTGCCGGCGGACCATTTCCATTCGCCGTTCCCGAACGACAACGCCGCGCGCGCCGCCAACAACGGCGCCCTGCCGCCCGACCTGTCGGTGATGGAAAAGGCGCGCGTGGGCGGGCCCGACTACATCTACGCCCTGCTGACCGGCTTCGCCGACCCGCCGGCGGGCTTCAAGATGAGCGACGGGATGTACTACAACAAGGTATTCCCGGGTCATCAGATCAAGATGCCCAAGCCGCTCTCGGACGGGCAGGTGACCTATGCCGATGGCACGCCGGCCAGCACGGAGCAGATGGCGCATGACGTCGCCACCTTCCTGACCTACGTCGCCAACCCGGAGATGGAGCAGCGCAAGCGCCTCGGCGTGAAGGCGATCCTGTTCCTGGTGCTGCTGACCGGCGTGACATATGCGGTCAAGCGCAAGGTCTGGGCGAACGTCCACCACTGAACCGCCCGCCCGACCCGACCAGGCACCGCCGCGACCCGCAAGGGGCGCGGCGGTGTTGTTTCAAGCCTGAAGGAGCCTCGCCATGTCGGACACGCGCCCCGCCGAAACCGTCACCCCGGTGATCGGCATCATCGGCGGCTCTGGCCTGTATGATATCGACGGGCTGGAGGGCAAGGCGTGGCGGCGGGTCACCACCCCCTGGGGCGACCCGTCCGACGAATTGCTGGAAGGCTGGCTGGGCGGCGTGCGCTGCGTGTTCCTGCCGCGCCACGGCCGCGGCCACCGGCTGACGCCGACGCACCTGAACTACCGCGCCAATATCGACGCGCTGAAGCGGGCCGGGGTGACCGACATCCTGTCGCTGTCCGCGGTCGGCAGCCTGAAGGCGGAACTGCCGCCGGGCCATTTCGTCATCGTCGACCAGTTCATCGACCGCAGCTTCGCCCGCGAGAAAAGCTTCTTCGGCGAGGGCTGCGTGGCCCATGTCTCGGTCGCCCACCCGGTCTGCCCGCGCCTGGGCGACGCACTGGAGCAGGCGGCGCGCGACCTGGACCTGCCGGTCACCCGCGGCGGCACCTACCTGGTGATGGAAGGCCCGCAATTCTCCACCAAGGCCGAGAGCGAGCTGTACCGCTCCTGGGGCTGCTCGGTGATCGGCATGACCAACATGCCGGAGGCCAAGCTCGCCCGCGAGGCGGAGATCTGTTACGCCACCGTCGCCATGGTGACCGACTACGATTGCTGGCACCCCGACCACGACGCGGTCACGGTGGACATGGTGGTCAAGGTGCTGTTCGCCAACGCCGACAATGCCCGCGCCCTGGTGCAGCAGGTGGTGCCCCTGATCGGCGCGCCGCGCGGTCCCTGCCCGGCGGGCTGCGACCGCGCTTTGGAATACGCCATCGTCACCGCGCCGCAATCGCGCGACCCGGCGCTGATGGCCAAGCTGACCGCGGTGGCCGGCCGCGTATTGGCGGCATAGCCGGCGACGAATTGACAGACGGCGCGGCTGGTTGTTGGCTCCTCCCGATCAGGGGAGGCCCGACATGTCCACCATGCTGACCGGCCGTGTTGTCTGGTACGGCGCCGAGCTTGCCGCCTCGGGCGACTGGATTCGCACCCTGGATGCCGGAAATTGCGCCGAAATCGACGCCGCTTTGGCCTGTTTGGAGCGGAAATCGGCCCCATTTTTGGGATTTTCCCGCGCCGATTTCCCACTTCACCGCACCGCCGCCCTGCTGGCCGAGATCGGCGCGGAGCTGGAGGATGGCCGCGGCATGGTGCGGCTGCGCGGCCTGCCGGTGGAGCGGTATTCGGAGGACCAGTTGCGCCGGATCTTCTGGGGCATCGGCCGCTACCTGGGCACCGCCGTCTACCAGAACGCCACCGGCGAGATCATGGGCGAGGTGCGCGACGAGACGCGGCTGGAGTCCAAGACCTACGCGCCCACGGCGGAGGGGCAGGTCGCCTCGGCCCGCGCCCGGTCGCGCTCCACCGGGCCGCTGCGCTGGCACACCGACCGCTGCGACGTGATCGCGCTGATGTGCGTGCGCAACGCCCAGGCCGGCGGCGTGTCCAAGCTGGCCAGCATCGCCACCATCCATAACGAAATCCTGCGCCGCCGGCCGGACCTGCTGGCGCTGCTGTGCCAGGATTACTGGCGCGCCCGGCCGGTGGACGAGGACGGGCGGTCGCCGGACCGGGTGTTCGCCATGCCGGTGTTCGGCTTCCGCGACGGCCGCATCACCAGCCAGTATTCACGCACCTATGTGGAACAGGCGCAGGAGGTGCCGGGGGTGCCCAAGCTGAGCGCGGCGCAGAACGAGGCGCTGGACCTGCTGGCCGAGGTGGCGGAGGAGGTGTGCCTGCACTCGCCCTTCGAGGCCGGCGACATCCAGTTGCTGAACAACCATGTCGTCTATCATGGCCGTACGGCCTATCAGGACGACCCGACCACCCGGCAGGAGCGGCTGCTGTTCCGCCTGTGGCTGGCCACCCCCAACAGTCGCCCGTTGCCCGCGGGGTTCGAGACGCTGTGGGGCGCCACCGACGCGGGCGCGCTGCGCGGCGGCGTGGTGCAGCCGGCGACCGGCGCGCGGGTGCCGTTGCCCGCCTGACGTTGTCACCCGTGCAGCGGGGAGGGGACATCCCCGCCGAAATAGGCCCGTTCCAGCCGGTGCGGCAGGTCGGCCTCGCTGGTGACGGCTTCCAGCACCATGCGGCCGCGCGCCAGGGCATAGACCCGGTCGGCCAGCGCCAGCGCCTTTTCGATCAGCTGCTCGACCAGCAGGATGGCGGTGCCGCCCTCCTTCAACTGGCGGGCCACCGACAGCACGCGGTCCACCAGCACCGGCGACAGCCCGGCGGAGGGTTCGTCGAGCATCAGCAGGCGGGGGCGGCGCACCAGCCCCTGGGCCACTGCCAGCATCTGCTGCTGCCCGCCGGACAGCGCGCCGCCGCGGTCGGCCCGCTTGGCGGCGATCTCCGGGAAGTAGGTCAGCGCCTCCTCCACCCGCCGCGCTCGCTCCGCGCGCGGCACGTCGTAGCCGGCCAGCAGCAGGTTGTCGGCCACGCTGAGCTGGGTGAACACGCGATGGCCCTCGATCACGTGCACCAGCCCGGCGCGGGCAGTTTCGCGCGGGCTGGCGCCGCGCAGGTCCTGGCCGGCGAAGCGCACCTCGCCCTCCCACGGCAGCAGGCCGGAGATGGCGCGCAGCAGCGTGGTTTTGCCGGCGCCGTTGGGGCCGAGCAGGGCCACCGCCTCGCCGGCGGCGATGGTCATGCCGATGCCGTGCAGCACGCCGATCTTGCCGTAGCCGGCGGACAGGCCGGCAACCGACAGCAGCGGCGCGGACGGGCCGCGTTCAGGCGCCGAGATAGGCACTGACCACCTCCTTGTGGGCGCGGATCTCGGCCGGCGTGCCGGCGGCCAGCTCGCGGCCGAGGTTGAGCACCGTCACCTGGTCGCAGATATCGAAGATGAGGTCGGCGTGGTGCTCCACCAGCAGCACGCCGGTGCCGCAGCGGGCGATCGCGGTCACCAGGCCGCCCAGCCGGCGGATCTCTTCGGCTGAGAGCCCGGCCGCCGGCTCGTCCAGCAGCAGGAAGCGCGGGCGCAGCATCAGCGCGCGGGCGATTTCCAGGAAGCGCAGCTCGCTGTGCTGCAGCCGGTCGGCGCGCACCGGCGCCAGCATCTCCAGCCCGACGCAGCGCAGCGCCAGCAGGGCGGCCTCGCGCGCCTTGGCCTCGTCGCGGTGGTGGCGCGGCAGGCGCAGCAGCGACTCCACGAAGCTGCCCTGCCCGGCGATGGTGCCGCCGACCATCACGTTGTCCAGCACCGAGGCCTCGCCGATCAGCCGCGGCGTCTGGAAGGTGCGGGCGATGCCGCGGGCGGCCCGGGTCTGCGGCGCGCCGGCCAGCAGCGGCGCGCCATCCAGCGTGACGCCGCCGACCTCGGGGGCGTTGAAGCCGCAGATCACGTTCAGGGTGGTGGTCTTGCCCGAGCCGTTCGGCCCGATCAGCCCATGCACCTGGCCGGGGTCGATGGTCAGGTCCAGCCCGTCGATCGCGCGCACACCGCCGAAGCTCAGCACCACGCCGCGCAGCAGGATGGGGCTGGGGGCGCGGCCATGGTCCAGGATGCCGGGCAGCAGTTCCGGCCGCGGCACGATGGCGCGGTTGCTCTCCAGCGGCCGGCGGCGGCCCAGGTCCAGCAGCGCCGCGATGCCGCCGGGCACCGCCAGCACGATCACCAGCAGCAGCGCCGCGTAGAGGAAGGTGGACCAGGCCACCAGGGGGGCTGCGAATTCCGGCAGCACGGTCAGGATGATGGTCGCCAGCAGCGGGCCGAGTACCGAGCCGCGCCCGCCGATCAGGATGGCGATGAAGAACAGCACCGAGAGGTCGAAGGTGAAGGCGTCCGGTGTGATGTAGGATTGCAGCGTGGCGAACAGCCCGCCGGCGATCGCCGCCAGCGCGCCGCTGAACAGGAACACGGTCACCAGCAGCCCGGCCTTGGCGATGCCGATCGACTCGGCCGCCACCTCCGCATCGCGGATCGCCACCAGCGAGCGGCCGAAGCGGCTGTGCGCGGCATTGGCGGTCATCCAGGTGCACAGCGCCGCCAGCCCGAGGCAGAACAGGTAGAAGCCGTAGCTGGTGTCGAACGGCGCCGGCAGCACCGGGCCGGCCACGCCGATGCCGCCGCCGGTGACGCTCTGCCAGGCCAGCGCCACCTGGGTGACGATGGTGGCGAAGCCGAGCGTGGTCATGGCGAAATAGAAGGTGCGCAGCCGCAGCGCCGGTAGCCCGACGACGACGCCGAACACCGCCCCCACGCCGCCCGCGGCCCCCAGCGCCAGCAGCGGCGGCACCGCCGGCGTGACGGTACCGGCCACCAGCACGCTGGTGGTGTACGCGCCGAGCGTCAGCAGCGCGACCCAGCCGATCGCCAACTGCCCGGCGAAGCCCACCACCAGATTGAGGCCCGAGACCAGCACCCAGTAGATCGCCGCCCGCGTGGCAATAAGCACCCAATAGTCGTTGGTGACATGCGGCAGTACCAGGGCGGCCGCCAGCACCAGCAGGAAAGGCAACACGGCGCGCATGCTACACCCGCCGCACGGAGGGGCTGCCCATCAGCCCCTGGGGTGCCACCAGCAGCACCACGATGAACACCGTGAACACCGCGACCGAGGCGAACACCCCGCCCACCAGGAAGTTCGCCGCCTGCTGGAACACCCCCAGCGCCAGGCCGCTGGCGATGGCGCCGCGATTGTTGCCCATGCCGCCCAGCGCCACCGGCACGAAGCCGTAGAAGTTCAGCATCGACCCGTTGGCGAAGAAGGCCAGCAGCAACTGGCCCGAGGCGAAGCCGGCCAGCCCGCCGATCACCCCGGCCAGCGCGTAGCTGGCCATGCGCAGGTTGCGCTCCGGCAGGCCGAGCGCGCGGGCGGCGAAATTATCCTCGGCGATGGCCAGGAAGGCGCGGCCGACCAGGGTGCGCCGGTACAGCAGTTCCAGCCCCACCACCACCACGGCGCAGGCCAGCAGCGGCAGCCAGAACTTCTCGTCGGTCGGCCCGCCATCGCCGATGCCGAACAGGCGGGGGAAGGGCTGCGGCTCGGTGCTCCATTCGATCGCCGTGACCTGCTGGATCATCAGCGCCAGCGCCAGCGTGGACAGCACATACAGATGCTGCTCCAGGCTTTTCAGCACCGGGCGGACGGCGACGATCTCGGTCAGCACGCCCACGGCGGCGCAGCAGGCCAGCGTCGCCGCCAGCCCCAGCAGCGAGGGCAGGCCGAGGCGGGCGATGAACATCGCCCCCAGCACGCCCCCCAGCATGCCCAACTGGCCGGAGGTGAAGCTCATCACCCGCGAGGCGGAGAACATGACGTTGTAGGTGACGCCGATCAGCGCATAGACGGCGCCGACGGCCAGCCCCGACGCCAGGATTGCGGCAAGCATGCTGGTTCCCCGCCCCGCCCCGCCCCGCCTCAGGTGTAGCCGGGGGCCAGCTTGTAGGCGCCCAGCCGCTGCGAATTCGCCTCGGACATCACGATGTCGCTGTCCGGCAGGCCGTTATGCTCAGTCTTGCTCCAGCTGTAGGTGGCGTACAGGCCCGGATATTTGGTCACCGTGTCCCAGTAGGCGACCATCTTCGCCGGGTCGGTGCCGCCGGCTTCCTGCACCGCGCGGGCGATCAGGTTGATTGCGTCCACCCCGTCCAGCACCCACCACAGGATGGTGTCGTCGAGCTGGATCTTGCCTTTCGTTCCGTCCACGAAGCTCTGCACATGGGCCGGCAGCTTGCCGTCGGCGCCGAAGCTGCAGTTGCGGAAGCCGAGGATATAGGTCTTTTCCCAGTTCTTCGGCGCGGCGATCAGCTTGCCCACCTCTCCCGAGCCCATGGTGGGGTGGCCGACCAGCGGCACGTCCCAGCCCATGGTGGCGCGGGTGTTCATCAGCCGCGCGCACAGGCCGGGCGAGACGCTCCACACCACGATCGCCTGGGCGCCGGCATTGCGCATGCGCAGCATGTCCGGGGTCACGTCCGGCTGGGTGGGGTCGATGGTACCCTTGTAGACCACATTGCCGCCGCGCTTGGCGATCGCCGCCGTGGAGCTGGTGACGGTGGTGGTGCCGTAGCCGGTGGTGTCGCCCACCACGGCGAGCGACTTCAGGCCGAGATTCTTGATGCAGTAGTCGCTGACCGCGTTGTCGATCTGGCTGTTGGAGGGCGCCATGCGGAAGGCGTTGGGGTATTTCGCCGGGTCGATCAGGCTGTCGACGAAGCAGGGGTGGACATTGGGCATTTTGGCCCGCGCCATGATCGGCGTGGTGGCCAGCGACTCGCCCGAGTTGGTCGGCCCCCACACGGCATGCACGCGCGCCCGGCTGATCATGTCCTGCACGGCGTTCACCGCCTTGGTGGGGTCGCCCTGGGTGTCGCGCACCACCAGCTCGATCTTGCGGCCCTTGACGCCGCCGGCGGCGTTGATCGCCTCCACCGCGTAATGCACGCCACGGTCGAAGCCGATGCCCGGGGCGGAGCTGGGGCCGGTGAGTGCCGCCAGCCAGCCGATGCGGATCGGCTCGCCCTGCGCCAGCGCCGGCCGGGCGAGGCCCTGGGCGGCCACCAGGGCGCCGGCCGAGCCCAATGCGAAGCCACGACGGGTGATGGTCATGCGGACATCCTCCTTGCGTGCCGGCATATGCCGGCGATTCGGCGGACCTGCAGGCGTCCGCGCGTTGTTGAAACGATCCTACGGGATGCCACCGGCGGCGCAACCCCGGGGCCGCGCCGGGCCGCCAGACCGCGCCCACCCTCGACGCGGGCGGCGGCAATGCCTAGCATCGCTCCCCGCCGGGCCGCCGTTCGCCCCGGCGGCCCATGACCAGGAGGTCCATGCCATGTCCCACACGCTGGAAGAATTCGCCGCACGCTGCCACGACGCCATCGCCGCCGAGCCCGGCCCGGCCGGCCGCCGCAAGGTATGTGCGCTCGTCGAGGAAATGCTGCGCGACCCCGGCTTCGTCGCCACCTACATCAAGGCCGACGGCCCGGAGCGGAAGATCATCTACGAAGACCCGGAATTCGGCTTCTGCATCCTGGCGCATTCCTACCAGGGCGCGAAGGGCAGCCCGCCGCACGACCACGGCCCCACCTGGGCGATCTACGGCCAGGCCACCGGCACCACCATCATGACCGACTGGGAATTGCTGGAGCCGGCCAGCGGCGACCAGCCCGGCAAGGTCCGCGCCACCAAGACCTATACGCTGACCCCGGGGATGGCGTTCCTCTACAACGAGGGCGACCTGCATTCGCCGCGCCGCGACGCCTCCACGACGCTGATCCGCATCGAGGGGCAGGACGTCACCAAGATCCGCCGGGCGAAATACGTCGCGGTGGAGAACGCCGGCGCCTGAGGCCGCATGACGGGGCGGCGCCGCTGCGCCGCCTCGTCGTCGCGATCAGGCTCGGCCGGTCATCAAGCCCGGCCCTTGATCAAGCCCGGCCGGGCGAGATGAACCCCCAGGGCGGGGTGTCGGTGGCGATGTCGGTGGTCACCTCGATCAGCGCCGGCGCGTTGGCGGCGATCGCCTCGCGCAGCGCCACCCGCAGCCCCTCGGCGTCGCGCGCATGCCATGCCCGCACGCCGAAGCTGCGCGCGAAGGCCTGGAAATCCGGGTTGCGCAGCGCCGAGCCGGATTCCCGCCCCTCGAACAGCCGCCGCTGGTCGCGCAGCACGTTGCCATAGGCGCCGTTGTTGAACAGCACGGTCACCAGGTTGATGCCGTGCTGCACGGCGGTCGCCAGCTCGGTGCCGCCGAACAGGAAGCCGCCATCGCCGGTCAGCGCCACCACCGGCCGGTCGGGGTGCGCCACCTTCACGCCCAGCGCCATCGGGAAGCCTGCCCCCAGCGTGCCGGAGAAACCCGAGGTGATCAGCCGGCGCGGCCCATGCACCGGGAAGCCGAACCAGGACACGTAGCCCACCTGGGTCATCTCGTCGCACAATATGCCGTCGTCGGGCAGCACGTCGCGGATGGCCTCCAGGTAGGACATCTGCGGCTGCACCGCCTGGATGGCCTGCGCCGTCTCGGCCTTCACCTGGGCGATCCGCGCCGCCCGCCCGGTTTCGGCCACGCCCTCGCCCAGGGCGGCCAGCAGGGCGCGCGCGCCATCCGCCGCGTCGGCCACGATGCCGATTTCCACCGGCAGGCGCCGCATCTCCACCGGGTCGATGTCGATGCGCGCGATCGCGAGGCCCGCCGGCAGCTTGCCCCAGCGCCCGGCCGGCACCTCAAGGCGCGTGCCGATGCCGATCAGCAGGTCGGTCTCCGCCCAAAGGTGGTAGGCGGAGGCCACCGTCATCGCCAGCGGATGCCGGTCATCGACGATGCCGCGCCCGGTGCGGAACGAGACCACCGGTATGCCCAGCCGCTCGGCCAGCGCCAGCACTTCGGCCCCGGCATGCGCGGCGCCGCCGCCCACCCAGAGCATCGGCGCCCGCGCCGCCCGCAGCCGCGCCGCCAGGGCCGCGATCTTCTCCGGGTCCGGCACCGGGGCGGGCAGCAGCGGCAGCGGGTCCTGCGGCATCACCTCGGCGGTGGCGGTGAACTGGTCCCACGGCATCTCGATGGAGACCGGGCCCGGCCGGCCAGAGCGCATCTGCTGGAAGGCGTTGGCCACCAGCCTTGGCGCGTCGGTCGGATGCTCGATCCGCTCGGCGGATTTCAGCAGCGTGCGCAGGGTGGCCAACTGGTCGGGCAGTTCGTGCAACTGGCCGCGCCCGCGCCCGATCATGGCGCTGGGCACCTGGCCGGTGATGCACAGCACCGGCGCGTTCAGCCCCCAGGCGGTCGCCAGCGCGGCGGTGGTGTTGAGCACGCCCGGCCCCGGCACCACGGCATAGGCGCCGGGCCGGCCGGTGGCGCAGGCATAGCCCAGCGCCATGTAGGCGGTGGTCTGCTCGTGGCGGGCATTGATCAGCCGCAGCCGGTTGGCGTTGCGCGCGAAGGCGTCGAACAGGCCATAGACCTGCACCCCCGGCAGCCCGAACACCGTGTCGATCCCGTGCCGCAGCAGCCCATCGACGATCGCCTCGCCGCCTGTCATCCGCGCCATGCCGGCGTCTCCTTCCCAAACCGGCGGGAACACTCGCATGGCCCGGCAGCCGGGTGAAGGCCCGCCCCGCGGACCCTGTCGCGATCGGGTGGACCTGACCGGACGCCGCGCATAGTGTCGCCGCGCGATGGCCGCATTGATGGGGGGGCTGATGCCGGCGACCACGATCCTGTTCCACAAGGACGGCAACAGCCACGATTGCGGCGGGTCCGGCTGGGCGGCGCCGGAGCTGCACGGCATGTGGAGCACCGCCGCCACCTGCCACCTGGACATTCCCGGCCTCATTCCCGGCATGGCCTACCGCGCCGCCGCCCGCGTCCGCCCGTTCGTCGCGCCGCCCATCGTCACATTCCAGGACGTGACGGTGGTGCTGGGCGGCGAGCCGGTCTGCCGCCACCGGATCGCCAACGCCACGACCGTCGCGTTCGCCGTGCCGGCCCATGCCGTCGGCAAGGACGGAACGTTGCGCATCACCTTCGAATGCCCGACGGCGGTGGTGCCGAACACCATCGGACCGTCACGCGACTCACGCTGTCTGGGCTTCTCGCTCGGGCATCTTACGCTGGAGTCGGCCGCCGGCGCGGCGTCCCCCGCCGAGCCGGCGGCGCCGGCCGCTGCCGCCGCCAAAGCCCCGGTGCCGGAAGGCAGGATGCCGGTGAATGGAACCTCCGCGTTCCTGGCCCCGCTCGCGGCGCGCGGCCTCACCCTCTCGGTCGGGCGCTATACCTATGGCAGCCCGCGGATCAGCTTCATCGACCATGATCCGAAAGCGGTGCTGGAAATCGGCAGCTTCTGCTCCATCGCGGCGGGCTGCCATATCTTCGTCGGCGTGTTCGGCCGGCATCCGGTCGATTTCCTGACCACCTTTCCGCTCGGCATGGCATTCCACCCGCCGCGGCGGCGCGACAAGAGCCGGGTCGAACTGGACAATCTCGGCGTGCGGATCGGCTCGGATGTGTGGATCGGCGACGGCACCACCATCATGGCCGGCGTCACGGTCGGCCACGGCGCGGTGCTCGCCGCCGGCAGCATGGTGACGCGCGATGTGGAGCCCTATTCCGTGGTGGGCGGCGTGCCGGTCCGCCATATCAGCTATCGCTTCACCCCGGCGCAGATCGCGCGCCTGCTGCAACTGCGCTGGTGGGACCTGGACGAGGCGCTCCTCGCCGAGGCGGTGGAACTGTTCTACCAGCGCGACATCACGGCGGCGATCGACGAACTGGAAAGCCGCGCGGCACTGGCCGGCCAGCAGGGAGGCGACGAGCCCGGCTGATATCAAAGGCAAGCGGCGGGGGGGGCGCCCCGCCGGGGGTCAGGTCCGCCCTCAGGCCTGCTTCAGTTCGATCAGGCTGCGCCGGATGCTGCGCCCCAGCCGCACCCGGTCCTCGATATAGGTCGGATCGCCCCAGCGCACCGCGCGCGCCATCGCCTGCGCGTCCTCCATGAAGCGCGCCAGCATCTCCAGCAGCGCCTCGCGGTTGTTGAGGAACACGTCGCGCCACATCACCGGGTCCGACGCCGCGATGCGGGTGAAGTCGCGGAAGCCGGAGGCAGCGAATTTCAGCACCTGCTGGCGGCTTTCGTCCTCCAGCGCATCGGCGGTGCCGCAGATGGTGAAGGCGATCAGATGCGGCAGGTGGCTGACGATGGCCAGCACCCGGTCGTGATGCGCCGGCTCCATGCTCTCCACCATCGAGCCGCAGCGCCGCCACAGCTCGGAGACCTTCTCCACCGCCGCAGCATCGGTGCCCGGCGGCGGCGTCAGCAGGCACCAGCGGCCCTGGAACAGCGTGGTGAAGCCCGAATCCGGGCCGGAATACTCGGTGCCGGCCAGCGGATGGGCGGGCACGAAATGCACGCCCTCCGGCACCAGTGGCCCCACGTCGCGGATCACCGATTGCTTGGTGGAGCCCACGTCGGTCAGCACGCAGCCGGGCGCCAGATGCGGCGCGATCGCCTGCGCCAGCGCCGCGTAGGCGCCCACCGGGGCGCACAGCATCACGCAATCCGCACCCTCGACGGCCTTCGCCGGGTCCAGTTCCACCCGGTCGGCGATGCCGAGTTCCATCACCCGGTCCAGCGTCGCCTGGGTGCGCGCGCTGGCCACCACCTCGGCGGCCAACTCCCGCTTTTCCATGGCGATGCGCGCCACCGAACTGCCGATCAGCCCGACGCCGATCAGCACGAGGCGGCGAAAGACCGGTTCAGCCATGCTGCGTCGCCATGAAGGCGGTGAGGGTGTCGGCCACCAGCGTGCATTCCTCGGCGGTGCCGACGGTGATGCGCAGGCAGTGCGGCAGGTCGTAGGCGCCCATGGCGCGCACGATGATGCCGCGCGCCTTCAGGAAGGCGTCGGCGGCGGCGGCACGGGCGGGGGTGGCGAAATCGGCCAGGAAGAAATTGGTGTGGCTCGGCCACACCTTGATGCCGGCGGCGGTCAGCGCGGTGGCGAGCCTGGCCCGCCATTCGCTGTTGTGGGCCACGCTGCGCTCGACCCAGCCGGGCTCGGCCAGGGCAGCGACGGCGGCGGCCTGGGCGGCGATGTTGACGTTGAACACGCCGCGCACCCGGTTCAGGGCGTCGATCACCGCCGGCGGGCCGTAGCACCAGCCCACGCGCATCCCGCCGAGGCCGAACACCTTGCTGAAGGTGCGCAGCATCACCGTGTTGTCGCCGGCATCCACCAGCTTCGCGCCGGCGTCGTAGCCGGGTTCGGTGACGTATTCGGCATAGGCGGAGTCCAGCACCAGCAGCACCTCGGGCGGCAGGCCGGCGCGCAGCCGTTCCATCTCGCTTTCGGGCAGCAGGCTGCCGGTGGGGTTGTTGGGGTTGGCGACGTACACGATGCGGGTGGCCGGCGACACCGCGGCCAGGATGGCGTCCACATCGGTGGTCAGGTTGCGTTCCGGCGCCTTCAGCACCCGCGAGCCGGCATAGGTGCCGGCGATCTGGTACATGGTGAAGCCGTGCATCGACATGATGATCTCGGTGCGCGATCCATCAGCGAGGGGGCCGCCATAGATGTGGCAGATGTGCTGGATCAGCTCGTCCGAGCCGGTGCCGCAGACGATCCTCGCCGGGTCGAGCCCCCAGCGCGCGCCGATCGCGCGGCGCAGCTCCACCGAGCCCCCATCGGGGTAGCGGTGGATCTCGGCGGCGACGGTGCCGTAGGCGGCGATGGCGCCCGGCGGCGGGCCGAACGCGCCCTCGTTGGCGGAGAGCTTCACGATGCGGTTCAGCCCGGCCACATTCCCCTCGCCGGGAACATAGGCGGCGATCTGCAGCACTTCGGCGCGCGGCCGCGGACCAGTCTGGCTCATGCGGAGTCTCCATCCACGGGAACGGCGTAGGCGCCCAGCACCACCGGCGGGCGCAGCATGTCCGACAGCGCGGCCAGCCGCGCGTCGTCATCAGCCACCAGCCCGGCCACGTCCACCAGCGCCTGCGCCACCGCCGCCCCCTGGTCGCGGCGCAGGATGATAGTGCCGGTATCGAAGCCGGCGGCGGCCAGCGCCCCGGAGAGCCGGGCGCGGCTGGCCTCCTGGCTCAGTTCCAGGCCGATCAGGCTGCGGTCGGTGCTGCCGGGGTCGGCGCTGCTGGCGTCCGGCGGCACGGCGGCCACCACCAGCGCATGCACCTGCGGCGCCCCCTCGCTGCGCGGCGCCCAGAACGGCAGGCGCGCCACCACATGGATGCGCGGCTCGTCGCGGTGCAGCAGCGCGGTCCACCATGCGGCCGAGGCGGCCTGTTCCTCGTCGGGCATCGGCAACACGGCGGCGATCGCGGCGCCGCTGCTGACCTCGCCGATCGCCTGCGCCGGGGTGCGGTGGCGGCGCAGCGGCGTCAGCGCGCCGAAATGCTCGCGCGCGGCCTGCACGAAGGCGTCCCCCGGCCCGGTCTCGCACACTGTGACGACATAGCTGCCCTGCATGCTCGTTGTGGCGGCGAACAGCTCGCGCCACAGCCGGGGCAGCAGCCGCCGCGGCAACGCGCCTTGGTGGCGGCGCAGCAGGCGGCGGATGATCTGCGCCTCCCGCCCCGGACGGATCGCCACCCGCCCCTTGGCGCCATGCGCGCCGACCTGCTCCACCACGCGGGCGCGCTGCATCAGCAGATCGTGGATGGCGTCGTCGATCCGGTCCAGCTCCGCGCGCAACTGCGCGAGCGTGGGCGGGGCGGCCGTATCGGTCGGGTCGGTCGGGTCTGCGGTGCTGGACATCTGCGCGTTCGGCTAAGGGCGGACTGGAATAGCGGATGGTGCCGGATATGCAAAGCTGGCGTTGGCGCGCGGCGCGGCGGATGGTTGCAACGGCCGCGCGCGGGCCGCATATGCTTGCGCCGTGATGGATCAGTCCGCCTCGCCCCTGGCGACCGTCGTCCACCAGCACGCGGTGTTCACCGACGGGCTGCTGCTGGATTGCGGCGTCGTCCTGGCCCGGCTGGAGGTGGCGTACCGCACCTATGGCCGGCTGAACGCCGCGCGCAGCAACGCCATCCTGGTCTGCCACGCGCTCACCGGCGACCAGTACGTGGCCGAGCCGCACCCGGTCACCGGCAAGCCCGGCTGGTGGGAGGCCGTGGTCGGCCCCGGCCGCCCGATCGACACCGACCGCTATTTCGTCATCTGCGCCAACGTGCTCGGCGGCTGCATGGGCTCCACCGGCCCGCGCAGCCAGCGCGACGACGCGCCCGATGGCGTGCTCTGGGGCATCGATTTCCCGCCGGTCACCATCCGCGACATGGTGCGCGCGCAGAAGCGCCTGGTCGAACACCTGGGCATCGAGCGGCTGTTCGCCGTGGTCGGCGGCTCGATGGGCGGCATGCAGGTCCTGCAATGGGCGGCGACCTACCCGGGCCACGTCTTCGCCGCCGTCCCGGTCGCCACCGCCGCCTATCACTCGGCGCAGAACATCGCCTTCAACGAGGTCGGCCGCCAGGCCATCTTCGCCGACCCCGACTGGGAGAGCGGCCGCTACTGGGACTCCGGCAAAATTCCGGCCCGCGGCCTCGCCGTCGCCCGCATGGTCGCGCACATCACCTACCTCTCCGAGCAGGCGCTGACCCGCAAGTTCGGCCGCCGGCTGCGCGGCGGCGCCAGCCTGTCGATGTTCGGCGACATGTTCGAGGTGGAGAGCTACCTCCAGCACCAGGGCAGCACCTTCGTCAACCGCTTCGACGCCAATTCCTACCTCACCATCACCCGCGCGATGGATTATTTCGATCTCGTGGCCGATTCCCAGGGCGACCTCTCCGCCGCCTTCCGCGACACCCCCACCCGCTTCTGCCTGATCAGCTTCACCAGCGACTGGCTGTTCCCCACCGCCGAAAGCCGCGCCGTCGCGCGCGCGCTCAACCGCGCCGCCGCCAATGTCAGCTTCGTCGAAATCGCCTCCGACAAGGGCCACGACGCCTTCCTGCTCGACGAGCCGGACTTCCACCGCACCCTGGCCGGCTTCCTCGCCGGTTGCGCCGAGCACGCCGGGCTGCCGGCATGAACGCCCCGGTCCGCTTCGTCGCCAAGAACATGCGGCTCGACCTGCGGCTGATCGCCGGCATGGTCGCCCCCGGCGCCCGCGTGCTGGACATCGGCAGCGGCGACGGCAGCCTGATCGACCATCTCTACCGCACCCATGGCTGCGACGCCCGCGGCATCGAGATCGACATGGCCGAGGTCACCCGCTCGGTCGCCCACGGCCTGCCGGTGATGCACGGCGACGCCGACAGCGACCTGGCGCAATACCCCGACGATGCGTTCGACTACGTGATCCTCTCGCGCACCCTCCAGGCGGTGGAGCGCCCGCGCGAGGTGCTGCGCCAGATGCTGCGCATCGGCCGCCACGCCATCGTCAGCTTCCCCAATTTCGGCCACTGGCAGGTGCGCTGGCAACTGCTGTGGAGCGGCCGCATGCCGATGACCTCGGTCTGGGCGCGCCCCTGGCACGAAACCCCGAACATCCACCCCTGCACCATCCGCGACTTCGTCCAGCTCTGCGCCGACGAGGGCTACGTGATCGAGCGCTGGCTGGCGGTGGACGAGGCCGGCCAGCGCGCGCCCTGGCGCCGCTTCATGGGCATGGCCAACCTGTTCGGCGAACAGGCCCTGTTCCAGCTTCGCAAGCGCTGAGCCGGCGATGGCCCGCCGCCGCCCGCCCCGCCCCCCCGGGCCGCCCCGCTCCCCTGAGCGGCCCCGCCTCCCCGTGGCGCCCCGCCTCCCCGTGGCGCCGGCCGGCAGCGTGGGCGAGGTGTTCCTGGCCTTCCTCAAGCTCGGCCTGACCGCCTTCGGCGGCCCGATCGCCCATCTCGGCTATTTCCGCGAGGAACTGGTGCGCCGCCGCCGCTGGATCGACGAGGCCGGCTATGCCGACCTGGTGGCGCTGTGCCAGTTCCTGCCCGGCCCGGCCTCCAGCCAGGTGGGCTTCTCGCTCGGCGTGCTGCGCGGCGGCGGGCTGCTGGGCGGGCTGGCCGCCTGGGCCGGCTTCACCCTGCCATCGGCGCTGCTGCTGCTGGCCTGCGCGCTCGGCGCGGCGGCGCTGGGCGGCCCGGTCGCGCAGGGCGTGCTGCACGGCCTGAAGCTGGTCGCCGTCGCCGTGGTGGCGCAGGCGGTGTGGGGCATGGCGCGCACCCTGGCGCCGGACCGCACCCGCGCCGGCATCGCGCTGGCCGCGGTCGGGCTGGCGGTCAGCGTGGACAGCACCATCGCCCAGGTCGCGGCGATCGCGCTGGGCGCCCTGGCCGGGCTGCAATTCTGCCGCGGCGAGCCGGCGCCGCTGTCCGGCCACCTGCACCTGCCGGTTTCGCGCGGCGCGGGCGTGGTGGCGCTGCTGCTGTTCGGCCTCGGCCTGGTGCTGCCGCCGGCGCTGGCGGCGGGCGGCGGCCACCAGGGCATGGCGCTGTTCGCCGCCTTCTACCGTGCCGGCGCGCTGGTTTTCGGCGGTGGCCATGTGGTGCTGCCGCTGTTGCAGGCCAGCACGGTCGGCCCCGGCTGGGTCACGCCGGATGCTTTCCTGGCCGGCTACGGCCTCACCCAGGCGGTGCCCGGCCCGCTGTTCACCTTCGCCGCCTATCTGGGCGCGGCGATGGGGCCGGAACCCAACGGCGTGGCCGGCGCCACCGTGGCGCTGCTCGGCGTGTTCCTGCCCGGGCTGCTGCTGGTCTACGGCATGCTGCCGTTCTGGGACACGCTGCGCCGTGTGCCCGCCGCCCAGGCCGCCATGCGCGGCGCCAACGCGGCGGTGGTGGGCATATTGGCGGCCGCGCTCTACAGCCCGGTCTGGACCAGCGCCGTGCTCGGCCCGCGCGACTTCGCCCTGGCGCTGGCCGGCTTCCTGCTGCTGACCGTCTGGAAGCTGCCGCCCTGGGCCGTGGTGCTGCTGCTGGCCGGCGCCGGCGCGCTCGGCGCGCTCTGACCGTCTACCCCGCCGCTGGCCGCCCCGCCGCCGCCAGAAAGCGCCGCCCCTCCGGCGTCACTTCCACCAGCAGCGCGCCGTCCTCGCCCCGCCGCCGCGCGACGAAGCCGCCATCCACCGCGTCTTCCCACACCGTCAATCGCGGGCAGGAGGTGCGCCAGGCTTCCATCACCGCCGCCTGGTCGCGCCGCCCCGCATCCACCCATTCCAGGAAATCCAGGATCAGCGGCGTCAGCGTATCAGCCATGATCGTCCCCCCTCATACCAAGGCTCGCTGACCGCGACCCTTGGCATGAGTCTTTGTTTAGCGCGCCGCCGCCCGCCAGCCCGGCGCGCGATACCAAGGCCCGCAGGCGCCGGAAGAGTCGCCGTCTGCGGGCCTTGTATCAGGCGGCGCTGGCCACCGCCGGCTGCGGATGCAGGCTGGCCGCCAGCAGCTTGCTCGGCAATGGGTGCCCGACGATCCGCTCGGCGAACCGCGCCGCCTCCACCAGCCTCTCCAGGTCCACCCCGGTCTCGATGCCGAGCTGGCGGCACAGGAACACCACCTCCTCGGTGCACACATTCCCCGCCGCGCCCTTGTGGCCGGCGAACGGGCAGCCGCCCAGCCCGCCCACCGCGGTGTCGAACAGGTCCACCCCTTCCAGCAGCGCGGCATACACATTGGCGATCGCCAGCCCGCGCGTGTCGTGCAGATGCAGCGCGATGCGCAGTTCCGGCCAGCGGTGGCGCACCGCGCCCACCACCCGGCGCACCAGTTCGGGGTCGGCCCAGCCCATGGTGTCGGCCAGGTTCACCGTGGCCAGCCGGTCGCCCGCCTCGGCGGCGATGTCGTGCAGCTTCTGCACGAAGCCGACCACCCGCTCCACCGCCACCGGCCCCTCGAAATTGCAGCCGAACGCCGCCATGGTCGCGCCGTAGTCCACCGCGATGCCGTGGGCCTTGTACAGCGCCGCGATCCGCCGCTGCATCTCGTAATCCTCGGCCAGCGTGCGCTTCTGGTTGCGCAGCGCGAAGGTCTCCGACATCGCGAGCGTCACCTTGCCCCTGATGTCCAGCACCCCGGCCGCGATCGCCCGCTTCAGCCCGGCATCGTTGAGGTAGATGCCGTTATAGGCCACCTCAGGCCGCCGGTTCAGCCCGGCGCAGATCGCCTCGGCATCGGCCATCTGCGGCACCTGCTTCGGGCTGACGAAGGAGACGATCTGCAACGCCGGCAGCCCGGTTTCCGCCAGCATGTCGATCAGCCGGATCTTGTCGGCGGTGGCAATCCGGTCGGGCTGCCCGATCCCCTCGAACTGGAACCCCTCGCGCGGCCCAACCTCGACCAGCGTCACCCTGCGCGGCAAAGACATCGCGACCTCCTCCAACCTGCCGCCAAAACCTACCCCGCCCGCCACCGGCCCGCCAAACGGATAAAGTTTTTTTCTTCTTTGTTTTCAAACAAAGAAGGCTGTTCCTTTTTTGAAAAAAAGAACCAAAAAGCTTTTATTCGTTTCGCTAACCTCAATACCCCATGGCGGCCCCGGCCGGCCGGCGGCTGTCGTTGGCGCCATAGAACAACCCCGGCCGCATCGCGCCCGAGCGCGCCGCGTCATTGCCCGAGGAGGCCACGCTCCGGCCCGGCAGCGGCGCCGGCGGCCCGACCGCGATCGCCTCGGCCGCGCCCCAGGGCGTCTGCTCCACCAGCGTGTAGCCCATGCCGCGCAGCAGCGCCTCGGTGTCCGGCGACAGCGCGCGCGGCTCCACGAAAATCCGGTCGGGCAGCCATTGGTGATGGATGCGCGGCGCATCCACCGCCTCCTGCAACGCCATGCCGTGGTCGATCATGTCCAGGATCACCTGCAAGGTGATGGTGATGATGCGCGCCCCGCCCGGCGACCCCAGCACCAGGAACAGCTGCCCGTCGCGCGTCACGATGGTCGGCGCCATCGAGGAGAGCGGCCGCTTGCCGGGCGCGATGGCGTTGGCCTCGCCCTGCACCAGGCCGAACAGGTTGGGCACGCCGGGCTTGATGGTGAAATCGTCCATCTCGTCGTTCAGGAAGAAGCCGGTATCGCCCGCCATCACCCGCGCGCCGAAAAAGCCGTTGATGGTGAAGGTCACCGCCACCGCGTTGCCCTGGCTGTCGGCCACCGAGAAATGCGTCGTCTCGGTCTTCTCGTGCGGCGCTGTTCCCGGTCGCAAATCCCGCGAGGGCGTGGCCCGGTCGGGCGGAATGGCGGCGCGGATCGCCGCTGCGTACTGGGGCGAGAGCAGCCGGTCCAGCGGGTTATCCACGAACGCCGGATCGCCCAGATAGGTGTTTCGGTCCAGATAGGCATGCCGCATCGCCTCGGCCATCACATGCACCGTGGCCGCCGAGCCGAAGCCCAGCGCGCGCACGTCGTAGCCCTCCAGGATGTTCAGGATCTCGCACAACGTCGTCCCGCCGGAGGAGGGCGGCGGCGCCGAGAGCACCTGGTAGCCGCGATAGGAGCACCGGACCGGGTCGCCCTCGCCCACCCGGTAGGCGGCGAAATCCGCCGCCGTCAGAATGCCGCCGCCGGCCCGCGAGGCCGCCTCCACCGCCGCCGGGACGCGCCCCCGGTAGAACGCCGCCGGCCCGCCCGCCGCGATATCGGACAGGGTGCGCGCCAGCCCCGCCTGCACCAGCGTCTCGCCGGGCTGGTAGGGGCTGCCGTCCGGATGCAGGAAAATCGCCGCCACGTTCGGCTGGGCGCGGAAGGCGACGGTGCGCACATGCAGGATATCGGTGTCCGCCCGCGTCAGAACGAAGCCCTCGCGGGCCAGCCGGATCGCCGGGGCCATCACCTGCGCGCGCGTCATGCTGCCGTACCGCGCCAGCGCGGTGTCCAGCCCCAGCACGGTGCCGGGCACGCCGACCGCCTTCCAGCCGACCAGGCTGGCGCCCCGCACCACGTTGCCGGCGGGGTCGAGATACATGTTCGCGGTCGCCGCCGCCGGCGCCATCTCGCGGAAATTGAGGAAGCGGTCGCCGCCCTTCGCCAGATGCAGCGTCATGAACCCGCCGCCGCCGATATTGCCGCAGCACGGATCGACCACCGCCAGCGCATAGCCCACCGCCACGGCGGCATCCACCGCGTTGCCGCCGGCCTTCAGCATCTCCACCCCGGCCGCGCTGGCCAGGCGCTGCGCGCTCACCACCATGCCGTGCGCCGCCTCGGTGGCGGGCAGGCTGGCGGCCTGCGCGGCGGCCGGCAGCAGCAGGGCGAGCAGGAGAAGCCGAAACACCGATGCCCCCTGCCGCAGCGGTCAGGCCGGTTGCGGGCCGGTCGCCGTGGGCACGGTGACGCCGATCATGTCGCCCTCGCGCAGCAGCCCGGCCAGCTGCTCGGCCGGCCAGCCCTCGGTGCCGGCCGGGCGCATCGGCAGCACCATCCAGCGGTAATCGGCGGTGCTGTCCACCACCCGCAGCTTCACCGCCGGCGGCACCACCGTGCCCCATTCCTCCAGCAGCCCGCGCGGGTCGCGCACCGCGCGGGCGCGGTAGGCGGCGGATTTGAACCAGAACGGCGGATAGCCCAGCACGGCGCGCGGGTAGCAGCTGCACAGGGTGCAGACCACCAGGTTATGCACTTCCGGCGTGTTCTCCAGCACCCCCAGCGGCGGCAGGCCGCGCATCGGGATGGCCATCGCCTCGGCCGCCGCGGTGCCGTCGGCCAGCATCAGGGCGCGGAATTCGGGGTCGGTCCAGGCCCGCGCCACCATCGCCGCGCCCCGCGCAGGCGAGGCGGTGTCGGTGCTGCGGATGCGCTCGGCGATCTCGGCCGGCGTGGTCAGGCCCTTGGCCACCAGCAGGCCGCGCAGGGCCACCAGCAGTCGGTCGCTCTCCACCTGGGAATCGCTCATGCCGCCTCCTGGCGCGCCGGTTCCAGCCAATGCTCGAAAATCTCCACCACCACCTCGTCGCCGGCCCGGCCCTCGCCATGCCACAGCGCCGGCAGGTCGAAGCGCACATGGTACAGCGGCAGCACCGGCGCCGGGCGGGCGAAGGCGAGGTCCTCGGGGTTAGGGAAATCGCCCAGGTGGCGCACCACCGTGCCGGTCTCTCCGCGCAGGTAGTGCGGCGTGCGGATATGGCAGGGGCCGCGCGTCTCCGGCCAGTCGTTGCGCACGGTCACCCGCTGGCCGGGGCCGAAGCCGGCCATCATCCGGCCTCCAGCGCGGCCAGCAGCTCGCCCTCGGTGATCACGCCCTTGCGCAGCAGCGTGGCGGTGATCGCCCGGATCCAGCGCTGGTAGTAGGAAAGCGCGTGGTACTCCGCCTCGGGGATCGCCTCGATCCCGCGGCGCAGCTCGTCCACCGACATCACCTTCTTCATGCCGAGGATCTGGCGGATCGCATCCACCTCCCGGTCGAAATCGGTGAGCGCGTGCGGCTCGGTATCCACCTCCTCGCACAGGAAGCGGGACACGCCGCCCAGGTCGTGCATCGCCCGGGGCTGGCTCTCATGGGTGGTGTCGATGCTCATGGCCGCAGCATAGCCAGCCCGGCCGCCGGCGCGAAAGGGGTTAGTTGGCCACCGCCTCGTCGGCGAAGATGCCCCACAGCACCGCGCGCTTCAGCCAGCCCGTGTAGCCGCCGGCGCGCACATGGCACCAGGCGGCGCGGGGGTCGCAGGACAGGATGCGCCCCAGCACGCCAGGCTTCAGCAGTGCCACCGCGCCGGCGGTGTCGGACGGGTCGGCGCGCAGGGTCTGCTCCGGGCCTTTCAGCACGAAGCCGCGCCGCCCGGTCAGCGTCGCCTGGTGCACCCAGCCCTTCACGCCGTCCTGGTCCTCCACCAGCCGCCACACCTCGAACTCGCGCTCGATCTTCACCGGCAGGTCGCGGCGGTGGTACTGCCACTCCACCGGGTAGCGCATGCCCGGCCCGGTGCGCATGTTCACGTCGTCCGAACGCAACGCCGCCCAGCGCGGCAGCTTCATGCCGGTGGAGGTGCCCTTGGTGGGGTCGTAGGCCGGCCGCTCCGGCGCTGGCGGCGCTGGCGGCTCCGGAGCGGCGGGCTTGGCGGTGCCGGCCACCACGGCGGCCCCGGCCGCCACCGCGGCCGCCGGCTTGGCGGCGCTGGCGAGCGGCCTGGCCTTGCGCGCCTGCGGCCGGTGCGGCGGCTGCACCACCGGCGTCCGCTTCACGGCGGCGCGGCCGGGCGCCGAATGCCCCAGCGTGGAGACCGGCGGCGCATGCACCACCGGCGAGGTGAACGGCGCCACCTGCTGCACCGGCGAGGTCGGCGCCGCGCGCGGCGGCGGTGGCGGCGGTGCGTGCCGCGCGGCGGTTTCGGCTTTCGTTGGCAGGTGCAACACCCCCTGCGCCAGCGCGGCGCCCGGCAGGCTCAGTGCCAGAAACAGCAGGAAAATCGGCGAAATACGGGGTGTTTCCATCGGCTTTTCCTGGCAAATCCACCCGAATCGGGTCAAGTTTCGCGTGCCCACGCCACTCACAGGCTCACCATCTGGCCGGTGCCGACCGCCTCCAGGAAGGTCGCGACACCCGCCACCTCCACCCCCGCCAGCAGGCCGGCCGGCGATATTCCCGCCATGCGCAGCCCGGCCTCGCAGGCGATCATGCGCACGCCCAGCTCGCCGCAGGCCTCGCGCAACTCCGCCAGCCCGGCCACCCCGGCGGCGCGCACCGCTTCGTCGCGGCCGGCATCGGCCAGCGCCGACCAGTCCGCCCGCAGCGCCGCGCAGCCGTGGTTGGTGGCGAACAGCACCACCCCCCGCCCCAGCGCCGCCGCCCCGGCGGCCAGCACGAAGGCGTAGTGCGCCCGCTCATGCGTGCCTGATATCAACAGGATACCCAGCCGGTCAGACGGCACAGGCGGGCGCCGGGGCAGGGTGGTGGGCCGACAGGTCGCGGATGCTGGGCGCCTCGCCGCAGGCCGGGCAGCCGGGGTCGCGGCGCAGCCGGACGGTGCGGAAGCGGGCGGCCAGGGCGTCCCAGATCAGCACCCGTCCGGCCAGGGTTTCACCTATGCCCATGATTTCCTTCAGGACTTCGGTGGCCTGCAAGGTGCCCATCACCCCGGTCACCGCCCCCAGCACGCCGGCCTCGCCGCAACTGGGCACCAAGCCGTCGGGCGGCGGGGCGGGATAGAGGCAGCGGTAGCAGGGGCAATCCGGCCCGGCATGCGGCTTGAACACCGACAACTGCCCGTCGAACCGCAGCACCGCCGCCGAGACCAGGGTGCGGCGGGCCAGCACGCAGGCATCGGCGACCAGGAAGCGGGTGGGGAAATTATCGGTGCCGTCGCAGACGATGTCGTAGCCGGCGATCAGCTCCAGCGCGTTGTCCGGGGTCAGCCGGGTGCGGTGCACCTGCAGGGTCACGCCGGGGTTGATCGCCCGCGCGGCGGCGGCGGCGCTGTCGGCCTTGGGGGTGCCGAGCGAGGCCATGGAATGGGCGATCTGCCGCTGCAGGTTGGACAGGTCCACGACATCATCATCGACGATGCCGATCGTTCCGACCCCGGCGGCGGCCAGGTAGAGTGCCAGCGGGCTGCCCAGGCCGCCGGCGCCGACCAGCAGCACCCGGGCGGCGCCCAGCTTCGCCTGCCCGGTGCCGCCGACCTCGCCCAGCAGGATGTGGCGGGAGTAGCGGGTGATCTCGTCTTCGGTGAAATCGAGGTTCATGGCGCATAACATAGGGTGCCGGCGGCCCAGCACGAACCCCCGCCGGAGAAAGGATCGGCAATGCACGACACGACGGCGGAATCGGCCCTGGTGCTGTTCTCCGGCGGCCAGGATTCCACCACCTGCCTGGCTTGGGCGCTGGACCGCTTCGCGCATGTGGAGACGGTCGGCTTCGCCTATGGCCAGCGCCATGCGGTGGAACTGGACTGCCGCGCCCCGCTGCGCGCCGCCCTGGCCGGCATCGGCGGGTGGGGCGCCCGGCTGGGGCCGGACCACATGGTGCCGATGGCCGAGGGCCTGGCCTCGATCGGCGAGACGGCGCTGACCAGCGCGGCCGAGATCGGCATGGGCGCCGAGGGCCTGCCCACCACCTTCGTGCCCGGCCGCAACCTGCTGTTCCTGACCTACGCCGCCGCCATCGCCTTCCGCCGCGGCATCAGGCGCATCGTCGGCGGCATGTGCGAGACCGATTACTCCGGCTACCCCGACTGCCGCGACGACACCATCAAGGCGATGCAGCTGGCGCTGAACCTGGGCATGAACCGGCGCTTCGTGCTGGAAACGCCGCTGATGTGGATCGACAAGGCCGGCACGTGGGAGATGGCCGAGCGGCTGGGCGGCCACAGGCTGGTGGAGCTGATCGTGGAGGGCACCCATAGCTGCTACCTGGGCGACCGCGCCCACCGCCACGACTGGGGCTATGGCTGCGGCACCTGCCCGGCCTGCGACCTGCGCGCGGCCGGCTGGCGGCGGTGGCGCGAAAGCCGGGCCTGAGCGGCGGCGGTAAGGAAGATCAGGTTGATACGGAGGCGGGGAGGCGGGGAGGCGGGGAGAAGCAAGGCGGAGCCCGTCTGAACCTGCTTCTCCCCGCCTCCCCGCCTCCTCGCCTCCATGTGAATCTTCCCTTTCGTGTCGCCCGCGCCCCAGGGCCTTGTTGTGTCGCGTGATTCAGGCCCTGGGCGCCCTAGCTGCGCGCCACCAGGGCGATGCCGGCGATCACCAGGGCGATGCCGCCGATGCGCAGCGCGTTCAGGTCGTCCTTGAAGATCAGGTGGCCGAGCACGGCGGTGACGACGAAGCTGAGGCCGACGAAGGGGTAGGCCTTCGACACCTCCACCTTGGACAGCACCAGCAGCCAGACCAGCGTGCCGAAGCCGTACAGCGCCAGCCCGCCCAGCACGCCGGGGTTCAGCAGCGCGCCCAGCACGCTCTGGGCCAGGGTGGCGCCAGGGTCGGCCTGGCGGGCGGTCAGGCCCAGCTTGAAGCAGATCTGCGCCAGCGCCGACAGCGTCACGCTGAACAGGATCAGGCCGAGCAGCGGCAGGCTCATCGGTGCGGCCTCATGGATGTGGATACGGCATCGAGGGCGCGCCTTCTCACCAGGTTGCGAACAGGGTGGTGGACTTGGCGGCGGCCAGCACGACGACCAGCGCCAGCCCCACCGCCCACGACACCCGGTCGCGCGCGGCGTAGACGATCGGGTCGTGGTGCATGTAGCCGCGCGAGGCGGACAGCCACATCCGGCATTGCCAGAACAGCATCAGCGGCACGCTGCCCCACAGCAGGCCGGGCGAGGCGTAGAGCGCCGCCGTCGCCTCGCTCTGCACGAACAGCGCCAGCACCAGGGTGGCGGAGAAGGCGGCGCCGCAGCCGAAGGCGGTCAGGATCGGCACATCGGCCGGGCTGTAGCCGCGCCGGGCGATCTGGCCGCCCTGGCCGCCCTGGCCGGCGGCCATCAGCTCCTCCACCCGCTTGAGCAGCGCCAGGCCGAGGAACAGGAAGCTGGAGAAGCCCATCAGCCACAGCGACAGCCGGTGCCCGGTGGCCTCGCCGCCGGCGACGATGCGGATGACGTACAGCCCGGCCAGCATGAACACGTCGACCAGCGGCAATTGCTTCAGCCGCACCGAATAGGCGACCGACATCGCCGCGTACACCGCCACCACCCACAGCGCGCCGGCCGCCAACCCCAGCGCCAGGCCGCCGCACAGCAGCGCGCCGGAGAGCAGCACGCCATGCGACAGCCGCGCCGCGCCGCGGGCGAACGGCCGGTTGCGCTTGTGCGGGTGGGCGCGGTCGGCCGCCACGTCGAGGATGTCGTTGATGATGTAGATGGCCGAGGCGGTCAGGCACAGCGCCGCGAAGGCCAGCCCCGCCTGCGTCCAGGCGGACAGGTCGCCCACCGCGTGCGCGGTCAGGATCGGCAGGAACACCAGCAGGTTCTTGACCCATTGATGCGGCCGCATCGCCCGCAGCAACGCCATGGCGCCCGCCCGGTTGTCGATCTCATGCTCCACCGGGGCGGCGGCGCGGGCGCGGGCGGCGACCGCGCGCGGGGCGTTGACGACGATGGCCGATCCCGCCTCGCGCCAGATCGGCAGGTCGCTGGCGGAATTGCCGGCATAGGCGAAGCCCTTCGGCCCGAACCGCTCCACCAGCGCCGCCGCCTTGGCGCGGCCCTTCATGTTATTGGCGCCGTCTGAGGCGATCACCGCGTCGAACAGCCCGAGATGGTCGGCGATCCGCTCGGCGACCGCCCGGTCGGCGGCGGTGGCCAGCACCAGTTGGCGGCCGGCGGCGTGGTGGGCGCGCAGCAGCGCCAGCAGCGGCTCGTTGTACGGCAGCAGCGCCGGGTCCATCTCGGCCAGGGCGGCGATGCGCTGCTTGAACGCCGCCCGCCCGCCGGCCAGCCGCAGCATGGCGGCGAGCAGCCGCGGGTCGCCGGCGGCGGCGGCGATGCCCTCCTCCAGCATGTCGCTGCGGATCAGCGTGCCGTCGAGGTCGACGCAGAGCGGCAGCGTGCCGGGGCGGGCGGCGGCGGCCACGGGCGGGGGGAGGAGGCTATCGGCGGACATCGGACCCTGCATAACCCTCTGTCATCCCCCTCATAACCCCCTGGCGCCCGCGGCGGGCCGCAGGCAGCATAGACCATGCGCCGCGCCGGCAGGAGGGTGGATATGTCCGAATTGGCCACGACGATCACGACCGGAGCGCGCGGCGAACTGGCGGCCGAGGCGGCGGCCTGGCGACGCCTCGGCCGGCCGGCCGGTGGGCGGGCTGGCGGCTCCGCGGGCGGTTGGCCCTGGCGCGACATCGGCGTTGCGGCGGTGCTGGTGCTGCTGGCGGCGCTGGTCTACGCCCCGCTGGCGCTGCGGCTGGCGCACGGGGCCTTCGCCCTCTACGACAATCTCGGCTTCGATTTCGACCCGACCCGCACCCTGGCCACCCTGGTCGGCACCCCGGCCGACCGCCAGGGCTTCAAGCACCCGTTCATGGTCCTGCTGCGCCCGCTGGTCTGGCCGTTCCTGGCGGCCGGGTTCACCCCGTTGCAGGCGGCCGGGCTGGTGATGGCCGGGTTCGGCGCCCTGTTGGTGGCAGTGGTGTACGGCTTCCTGCGCGCCTGCGGCATCGGCCGGCCGGAAGCCGGCGCGCTGGGGCTGCTGTTCCTGGTCGGCGGCACGCCGATCTTCACCGCGATCATCGTGGAGACCTATGGCCCGGCGGCCTTCTGCATGGCGCTGGTCTGGCTGATCGCGCGGCGGCGGATGGACGACCCGGCGCGCTGGCGGCCGGCGCGGCTGGTGGTGGCGGCGGTGGTGTTCGGCATCACCATCACCAACGTGATGCAGCCGGTGATCGCCGAGGCGATGGTGGCATGGCGGCGGGCGCGGCTGGCGGCGACCGCCGGGCGGCTGGTCGGCTTCGGGCTCGCGCTCGGGCTGCTGGTGGCGGTGCTGGCGCTGGCGATCTGGCCGGACGGCATCTGGGCGGCGATCCGCCACCCGCTGACCGCCGCGCGCGAGGTGTACTGGCTGCAGACCAAGGGCGAGCGCACCGGCATCGGCGGCGTGCTGGCGACCTTCTTCGGCTACTCCTTCGTCTCGCCCGGCTTCACCGTGATCCGGCTGCCGGAAGGGGTGGACATGCTGGATTTCCGCGCCCCCATCCTGGGGCCGGTGGGGGTGGCGGCGCTGGCGCTGTGGATCGGGTTCTGGGGGGTCGGCGCGGTGGCGGGGCTGCGCCACCCGGGCTACCGGCCGGTCGCCTGCGGGCTGGCCGTGGCGCTGCTGGCCAATCTGCTGCTGCACCTGGACTACCAGTTCCGCGGCAGCCTGTACCTGTATTCGGCGCATCTGCATTTCCTGATCTTCGCGCTGGGGGCCGGGCTGGCGCCGTGGCTGACCGGCGCGCGGTGGCGCTGGCGCGGCGCCTATATCGGCGTGGTGCTGGTGCTGGCCGGGCTGACCGGGGCGGACAACATCGCCGCCGCGCGCGACTTCGTGACCCGGTTCGACGTGGTGCGGGTGGTGCCGCCCTGCGCCGGCCCCTGCGCCAGGCCGGTGGCGCCCGGCAGCCCCTCCACCGTCACCGCGCCAGGGGGGTGACCCGCACCGCATCGGGCGGGCCGCGCAGCACCTCCACCCGGCACTCCGTCCCTTCGCGCCGGACATGCAGGTCGAACACCTGCGCACCCAGGCACAGGTCGCGCAGCGTGATGTCGGGCAGCCAGCCGGGCAGGGCCGGGGCGAGGTGCAGCAGGCCGTTCGGCGCGTCTGGCCGCAGGCCCAGGATCGCCTGCAGGAAGGAGAAGGCCGAGCCGGCCGCCCAGGCCTGCGGCACGTTGGCGCCGGGGCACTGCACCGGAAAGCCGGTGCCGTCGCGCGCGATGCCGGCGAACAGCTCCGGCACCTGGTGCATGGCGAAATAGCTGGATGCGTCGCCGAGCGCGCCGGCCAGCCGGCTCAGCTCGGCGGTGAAGCCGTAGCGGCGCAGGCCCTGGGCGATCAGCCCGTTGTCGTGCGGCCAGACCGAGCCGTTGTGGTACGAATAGGGGTTGAAGGCGACGTGGTCGGCCGACAGGGTGCGGATGCCCCAGCCGCTGAACATCGCGTCGCCCATCAGCACCTCCACCACCCGGCGGGCGCGATCGGGGCGGATGATGCCGGTCCACAGGCAATGCCCGACATTGGAGGTGACGCTGAGCACCCGCCGCTTCTGGCCATCGAGCGCGAAGGCGTAGAAGCCGAGCCGCTCGTCCCAGAAGGCGTCGTTGAAGCGGTTGTACAGCGCCGCCGCCTTGGCAAGCAGGCGGGCGGCCGAGTCCGGGCGGCCCAGTGCGGTGTAGATCTCGGCCATGCCGGTCCAGGCGGCGTAGGTGTAGCCCTGCAGCTCGCACAGCGCCTTCGGGCTGGTGACCGGCCGGCCATCCGGGTAGAGCACGGCGTCGGTGGCGTCCTTCCAGCCCAGGTTCTCGTAGCCCTGCGGCGAGCGGGTGCCGTATTCTTGGAAGCCGTCGCCGTCGCGGTCTCCATGCGTGTCGATCCAGGCGAGGCAGCGCTCGGCGGTGTCCAGGTGGCGGCGCAGCAGGTCTTGCTCGCCGGTCCAGCGCCAGGTGGCGTGCAGCAGCATAAGGTAGAGCGGGGTGGCGTCGGCGGTGCCGTAGTACGGGGTGTGCGGGATCAGCTTGAAATGCGCCAGCTCGCCGAGGCGCAGCTCGTGCAGGATCTTGCCCGGCTCGGCGTCACGCGCGGGGTCCATCGCCAGGGCCTGGCGGGCGCCGAGCACCGCCAGGGCGCCGTGGGCGAAGGCGGTGGTGAGCGGCAGGGTTTGCAGCGAGACGATCAGGCTGTCGCGGCCGAACAGCGCCAGGAACCAGGGCAGGCCGGCCGCTGGCACCACATGCCCGTCGATCGGCAGGCGCAGGGCGGCCAGGTCGTCCACCGACTGGCGCCAGATGCGGCAGATCTCGTCGTCCGACGAGGTGACCTTCAGCCCGGACTGGCGCCATTGCTCCAGCCCACGCGCGGCCGGCGCGGTGGCGGCGTGGCAGATGCAGCCCGCCGGCGGGTGCAGCCGCTCGCCGTCATCCTCTAGTACATAGAGAAGGCAGGCGTGCCAGGTGGCGCCGGGCGCGAGGTCGATGGCGAAGCTGAGCCGGCCGTTGGCGTAGGCGGCGGGGCTGTCGCCGCGGGCGGTGACGGCGATGGCGCGCAGGAAATCCTGGTTGGCGTAGCTGGTGCGCAGGCATTGCGCGGGCTCGGACCATTCGGTGGCGATGCGGCCGCGGCGGACCACGCGGCCGGACTTCACCTCGAACAGGTCGGCGAAGTCCGAGCGGATGGAGAGTTCCAGGTTGAAGCGCACGCGCTCCATGCCGTGGTTGGTCAGGTCGAGATCCTCGTGCACCCCGCCATCGGTCCAGCGGCCGAGCACCAGGCTGAGGGTGCGCGGGGCGATGTCGCCATACTGGGTGGGGATGCGGCGGTTGGTGAGGAAGACGCGGGCGGCGAAATGCATGATCGCGCCGCCGTTGGTCAGCTCCCACGTCTCACCGTTGGCGAACAGGCTCCAGGTGCTGATGAGGCGGGTGTCGCGGAACATCAGCCCCTTGCCGTCGCTGTCCGCGAGCTGGCCGTCCGGCTCGCTGGCCCAGACGGTCTGGCCGGCATGGACGATCAGTTGCGGCGGGCCGACGGTGATCTGCAGGGGCATGAGCTGTTCCTGTGCGCGCCGGATGGGGTTGCTGGCGGGCAGTTGACGTGTCGGGTCGATGATGACGAGAACGGAATTGATTGGCGATTGTACCGTGACAGCGCAGGGAATCTTGTCGCTTGGCCGTCGGCGGGCGTGGGGGACGGGGTACTTGACGAATCGGCGGCGAACGTGCCGGCCGGCCGGGTCGGGAATCTTGCATCAATGCAGCGCAGCGAACGTGCGAGATTCGGGAATCTGGCGAGAATTCGGATAGCCCTTGCGACAATCCGCACGAAACGGTTACCGTTTGCAGACCTGTGGCGCGGACTTGGCAGGCGGAAACGCGTGTGGACTGGTCTCCCTGGAGTCACTGTTCCGTTACTCGAGGTGTCTAATGTTAAAACGTCGTCTATCGTGCGTATTAACGTCGTCTTCACGTCGTTAATACGTGCGCGTACGTGTCCGCGTGAGAAGTTCCCTCCATGAGATTGACGCCGGCGAGGCCACCGAGCCCCGGCATTCACGAAGGGACTTTCCGATGACCAACACCGTCCGGACGCAGATCGCCACTGTCGACGCCTCCAAGGTCCGCCTGGGCGGCATGGCGCCGAGCCTGGCGACGGCCGACGCCTCGAAGGTCCGTCTGGGCGGCATGGCGCCGAGCCTGGCGACCGCCGACGCCTCGAAGGTCCGTCTGGGCGGCATGGCGCCGAGCCTGGCGACCGCCGACGCCTCGAAGGTCCGTCTGGGCGGCATGGCGCCGAGCCTGGCGACCGCCGACGCCTCGAAGGTCCGTCTGGGCGGCATGGCGCCGAGCCTGGCGACCGCCGACGCCTCGAAGGTCCGTCTGGGCGGCATGGCGCCGAGCCTGGCGACCGCCGACGCCTCGAAGGTCCGTCTGGGCGGCATGGCGCCGAGCCTGGCGACCGCCGACGCCTCGAAGGTCCGTCTGGGCGGCATGGCGCCGAGCCTGGCGACCGCCGACGCCTCGAAGGTCCGTCTGG